>Ga0207421_10000042_pt1 | contig 126942 bp, 146 predicted proteins | sample SodLakKL_010_SED_4_FD_187542 | JGI IMG/M metagenome (GOLD analysis project Ga0207421, IMG submission 187542) | Alkaline sediment microbial communities from Lake Tanatar, Kulunda Steppe, Russia - 8KL_010_SED (SPAdes) (version 2) | ecosystem: Environmental > Aquatic > Non-marine Saline and... | reverse complement strand
AGTCCATTCAGGCCCACCATTTCGGGGCCTTAGCTCAGCTGGGAGAGCGCCTGCTTTGCACGCAGGAGGTCAGCGGTTCGATCCCGCTAGGCTCCACCAATCGGAGGATTAGCTCAGTTGGGAGAGCACCTGCCTTACAAGCAGGGGGTCAGTGGTTCGAGCCCACTATCCTCCACCATTATCAAGCCGGAATAGCTCAGCTGGTAGAGCAACTGACTTGTAATCAGTAGGTCACGGGTTCGAATCCTGTTTCCGGCACCATTTAGGATGTCCTGCTAGCTCAGTTGGTAGAGCATCTGACTTTTAATCAGAGGGTCAGAGGTTCGAATCCTCTGCAGGACACCATATGCCTGAGTGGCGGAATTGGTAGACGCATTGGACTTAAAATCCAATGGTATGTCACATACCGTGCCGGTTCAAGTCCGGCCTCAGGTACCACACCATACTTTTTTTACGTGAAGAAGCTCCAAAGATGCAAAGGGGCTTCTTCACCGGCTTCTCGACAAGTTTATGGCGGCGTAGCTCAGTTGGTCAGAGCGTTCGGTTCATACCCGAAAGGTCAAGGGTTCGAATCCCTTCGCCGCTACCAAGTGGGACCCGTAGCTCAGCTGGTTAGAGCTCCCGGCTCATAACCGGTCGGTCGCAGGTTCGAATCCTGCCGGGTCCACCATACTGAATCGAATTTTCGATTTTAGATATTTTAGGAGGAATACCCAAGTCTGGCTGAAGGGATCGGTCTTGAAAACCGACAGGACGCGAAAGCGTCGCGGGGGTTCGAATCCCTCTTCCTCCGCCATTGACACTATTAACGGATGCTGTTAGTATTATAATAGCCAAATATCGCGGGGTGGAGCAGTCTGGTAGCTCGTAGGGCTCATAACCCTAAGGTCGAAGGTTCAAATCCTTCCCCCGCTACCAAACTTGGTCCTGTGGTGTAGCGGTTAACATGCCAGTCTGTCACACTGGAGATCGCGGGTTCAAATCCCGTCAGGACCGCCATATGGCTCGGTAGCTCAGTCGGTAGAGCAGTAGACTGAAAATCTATGTGTCGGCGGTTCGATTCCGCCCCGAGCCACCATCTCGGCTTAATGAAACCGTTTCGAGGTTTCATTTTTTTATTTTTTCGGCCGTTAGTCTATATGTTTAAAGTAAAAAGAGTGGGGCGGCAAAGGCAGGATGTTGTTCAACTTATAGTAAAATAGTATTTACACGCTGAGATTTTCACTAAGCATAATGTTTTCAATATAATCTTTTGTCTTTTAGAAACGTAACGAATTAAGTGCTAAAAGGTATTAATAAAAAGTAAAATTGCTTAATCTCCTTAACAATAAGACGAACCTCGATATTCAAAAACAAGGAGACAGATTATGGAAAAACAGTCAATGTTAGGCTTTAAGTATCTTGGAGATTTTGTTGATTTTTACGAAAGTCTAGATTTTATACGACCTTGGAAAATTACAACAGAGAATATGAATGAACGCGGCCGACGTATTGAAAACAGGCGTTATACTGAAAAAATACGGAAGCTATTTGCACAGAAAAAGCTTTTCCGGAGAATGGTTTCCGTTGCTGAAATCATTTCATTCATAGATGGTTACGAAATTATGTCAAGGGTTGTTAAAGAGTTGAAGAATGATTTGTCGGCCAAAGATTTCCAGGCTATTGAGTTGTTTAATGAGTATAAAATAGCTTTTTCAAAAAACCGTCGAATTGATTATATCTTCAAATATGACAAAAAACTTATATTGGTTGAATTTAGGGTTTCAACTACCTTTCCCAACATATCTGGTATGTGGCAGAAAAAAGAAACCGAACTATTGATTTATAAAGAACTGTTACAGAATTATCTTCCGGATTATTACAAAATACATTTGTATGCTTTAATAGCCATGCCCGAGTATCATTTAAACCAACCAATACCAAAACAAATCAAATACAATGCTGATAATGTTCGATATTTCAGTGCTTTTTTAAGAGAGATTATGGTTAAGGAGTTTCCAGATATTCAGGGATACTGAGTGGGTTTCTTTGTCAAAGTATGGTATCATAGCAAAAAACAACAGGGTGATTTAATGAAAATACTCTTAGTGAATGATGATGGCATCGATGCCCCATTCCTGGCTTTTGCTCAACAGGAGCTCCAGAAACGTGGTCAAGTCTATGTTGTTGCTCCCATGGAAGAGCAATCCGGGAAAAGTTTGTCGATTAGTATGAAAGATCAAGAATTTGTCCAGAAAAACGATACAGTTTATGCTTTGGATGGAACTCCAGCAGATTGTGTAAATTTCGGTTTGTTTGGATTGAACCTTGTGCCTGACTTAGTGGTTTCCGGTGTCAACAGCGGGTATAACCTGGGGATGGACACGAAGTATTCCGGGACTGTTGGTGCTGCATTGCAGGCAAATTATCAGGGATATCCTGCCATCGCCTTTTCAAGTGATAACCGTGGTGATCAGCTGCTGCGAGCGCATTTCCTAGAAACACTGGAATATTTAATGGATAAAAACCTTATTTCTCCGAATTATGTTTTGAATGTCAATTTCCCCCTTGAACGAAGCAAAAAATTCAGAGGTTTTAAACATACAAACCTTTACCACCTTAAGTACTCTTATCAGGGGGAGATTGTCGGAAATCGGTTTCGAAAAAAACGCAAGCGTCTAGCTGAAGACCTGCCCAAAGACAGTGACCGTTATGCTGTTGAGAACGGTTATGTGTCCATAACCAAATTATATCTCGCCTGATTATGGATATACACGACGTCGTGGTAGCAATCCTGACCGATTCAAGAGACCGCTATCTCTGTGCCCAGCGCCCAGCTAACGATACACACCCTTATAAGTGGGAATTTCCCGGGGGCAAGGTGGAAAAAGGGGAAAGTAAAACAGACGCCTTGATTCGTGAATTGCAGGAAGAGATCCAGGCTAAAGTCTTTGAACTAAAAAAGCTGGAGGAGAAACAGCATCGATATCGAGATTACTGTGTTCGATTGACGTTTTACACCGGTCGCATACACAATAAACCCAAGCCGATTGTCCATAGACAACTCAAATGGGTTCCCGCTGATCATTTAGAAGAGCTGGACTGGCTGGATGCTAACCTTTCAATTTTGAACCAGCTGAAGAATTCTCAAAAGTGACGTAATTCTGTCACTTTTTTTTTTATGGACGATAGCGTGTGATATGATGGATTTGGCAGAATACTTTCAGGAGGGTTGCAGTATGTCAGTAAGAGTAGGTATTTGGGGTTTTGGAGCCATGGGTAGAGGGATTGCTAAAATGTTACATGACAAGCGGAATGTTACGGTTGTCGGTGTCTGTGACAACGCAGAAGAGTTGCTTGGAAAGAAACTGGAGGAGTTCGGGCGGTTTTCCGATGTGACGATTACCGATGATATCGAGCGTGTCTTTGCTGCCGAGCCGGATGTCTTGTTTCATGCAACCGATTCGTTTACAGCTGATTCATATCCCAAGGTCAAAAAAGCATTGGAAAATGGTATCGATGTTATCAGTACGGCTGAAGAGATGGCCTATCCTTATGCTAACGAACCTGCTCTGGCTGAATCCATGGATCAGCTCGCGAAAGAGAATGGAGCGAGGGTTCTGGGGACGGGCATCAACCCGGGCTTTGTCATGGACCTACTAGCCATCGCACTTAGCGGTGCGGTGATTGACATTGACCGGATCGAGGTGGAACGTGTAAATTCACTTTCTCCATTCGGCCCGACCGTTATGCGTGAACAGGGAGTCGGATTGAGCCTGGAGGTATTCAGAGAACGTCAATCACGAGGCGAGCTGGCCGGCCATGTCGGCTTCAAGGAAAGCGTGCATATGATTGCGAAGGCATTAGGGTATGAGATTTCACGGTTTGAACAGCAAATGGAGCCGATCGTCACGAGTGTTGACCGGAAAAGCCCTTACGGCGAGGCAAAAGCTGGACACGTCGCCGGTATCGATATGAAGGCACAGGGCTATGTTGGTGATGAAGTTTTCATCGATATGCGGCATCCACAACAGATTGAACCCGAAGCAGAGGGAACGAGCACCGGAGATTATATCCTTATCAAGGGGACACCGGAAGTGAACCTCTCGATTCGCCCTGAAATTGAGGGCGGGCTGGGAACGATTGCGACTTGTGTCAACGCAATGCCGTTGCTGCTTGAAGCGGAACCCGGTCTCAAGACAATGATTGACCTTCCGGTCCCAAGAGCATTCACGACTGCTCCGAATATACGAAAGAATTAGGATCGGCCCCCTGTAGACGGGGGCTGTTCTTTGTGGATCTTCGCTTGTCTTCATGCAATGTAAGGGTTTTTATGATATCATGATTACGTGTGGCAAGATTGTGAGAAAGGGATGATGACATGCTCGTACCAAAAGGGACGTATGTACGCATCAGGACGCACATTTTGAAGCCGGGTGAACGTTCTGAACATGTTCCAGAAGACACGCAATCGGTACCGTTGAAATGCTGGATTAAAGGTTGGCTGCTTGAAGAGGCCGAACTCTACGAACCGGCGGATATTGAAACCGCCACCGGACGCAGGGTGCGCGGAACTGTCAAAGAGGTTCGTCCCCCGTATCGGCATCATTTCGGAGATTATGTCGATGAACTGATGCTCTCGCGCAAGACGATTCTGCAGGAGATGTGGGGTGAGGACGATGAGTAAGCAAACGAGTTATTCGATTGCCGATCTCACGCGACGCAAAAACCAAATCATCAAAGCATCCGTCGGTCTGGATTATGACACCTATGAACACGAAGGGATCGGTTTCGATTACGAGAATATGATGGCTTCAACCGGCTATTCGTTTGAGGATGTGCAGAAAATACAACAAGATAGCAAAGTCGGCAGTACTCCATTAATTGAACTGCACAACATCACGGCATATGCAAGGAAGTTTTCAGCCCGAGGCTATGGTGCTCGCATCTTCTTAAAGGATGAAGCAGTCAATCTGAGCGGGTCCTTCAAAGCCAGGCGGGCGGCCATGAGTATCCACAAAGCCAAGCAGCTCGGGTACGAAGGCGTCATTGCCGCGACGAGCGGCAACTATGGAGCAGCGGTTGCCGCCCTGGCCGCGAAGCATGGTCTCAAGTGCATTGTTGTTCAGGAGTGTTTCGACTCCAATAATCTCGCTCAGCCCGAAATTTTAGAAAAAGCCCGGGCATGCGAGGCATTCGGCGCTGAGGTCATACAGCTCAGCGTCGGCCCCGAACTTTTCTATACCTTCCTCGACCTATTGGACAAAACAGGGTATTTCAACGCGTCACTCTATTCGCCTTATGGTGTGATGGGCATTGAAACGCTCGGTTATGAAATTGCGGACACCTTGAAAAAGGAAACCGGGAAATATCCCGAGGTTGTTCTTGCAACAAACGCCGGAGGCGGGAATCTTACGGGGACAGCCCGCGGTCTTCAGAAGGCCGGAGCACTGGATACGAAGGTCTATGGTGCTTCGGTGAACCTCGAGGGACTGCATATGGCTAGCGACTCGGATTTTAACCGCAAGTCCTTCACGACCGGCCATACAGGTTTCGGCATTCCCTTCGCGGTGAACCCGGACCGCAGCGATGTCCCAAGAAGCGCTGCCCGGCCCCTTCGCTACATGGATGGATACTACACCGTCAACCAGGGCAGCGTGTTTTTCATCACGGAAGCCCTCTCGGTACTAGAAGGTCTTGAACGCGGACCGGCGGGGAACACCAGCTTAGCGGCAGCCTTTCGCCTGGCCCGGACGATGCGCGAGGATGAAATCATCGTTGTCCAGGAAACTGAATATACGGGAGCGGGCAAACACCATCAACCACAACTTTCCTTTGCGAAGCGCAATGGTATCGATATTCTTCATGGCATCCCCGAGCAGGAGATCCCCGGAAAGAATATCGTCCTGCCGAAAAGCGCGGCCCACATATCCATCAAGGAAGTCGATCTCGACCGGGTCCGCAGATCTTATCTGAAACGCTTCAAGGATACAGAACTGACGGATGCGGACCTGGGTTATCTCGCCGAGGAATTGAACCTTTCGCATGAACGACTCGAAAGATTGCTTGAGGAGGTGCGCACATGAATGAGCGTCGAGACGATTTCAAGGAACGTCGCCAGCATCTGAAAAACATGAGTGATGAAGAACTGAAGACATATTTCTTTGAGCTGGCCGATAAAATGGTTGAACCGTTGATTGATCTTGCAAGGAATCATACGTCCAAATCCATTGAGCGCAGTGTACTTCTGAGAATGGGATTCTCCAGTCCGGAGGCCAGTGGCATCGTCGACCGCTTAGCAGACAACGACCTGCTTGCCAAAGGGGCCGGTCATTGTGTCTATCGTGTGGCTCGGGATTTTGAGCAAGATGTACGCGAAAGCGGACTCGAGATTGCGAAAGGCCGACACCTCTCTTATCTGAAGGAGGTTCTGGGCTGATATGTTAAATCCCGAACAGAAGCTGGATATCCATTCCATTCTGAAAAACCTTGAACAATATCGCCCCAAGAGACACGGCTGGACCTGGCGGAAGCCGAATCCCCAGCGCATCGGACCTTTCGATTTTAAAGAAGTGAGCGAATCCCTGAAAAACAGCGTGCCGCTTCAAAGCGCTGCGTTCTTGAACAACATCGACCCCCAGCCGGATTCGGTCATTACGGCGGAGATCGCCTCGGGACGTTTTGAAGATGACATCCGCAGGATGCGGATGGCCGCCTATCATGGTGCGGACCATATCATGGTCATCCGCACGGCTGGTCAGTCACATTTCGATGGATTGATTGAAGGAACGCCCCAGGGAGTCGGGGGCATACCCATTACAAGAAAACAAGTCCGTGCTCAGCGGAAGGCCCTCGATTACATCGAAGAGGAAGTCGGTCGCCCCATCAACTACCACTCGTACGTGTCGGGAGTGGCGGGACCTGAAATTGCCGTGCTGTTTGCTGAAGAAGGAGTGAATGGCGCCCATCAGGATCCGCAGTATAATGTTCTCTATCGCAACATTAACATGGTTCGGAGTTTCGTTGATGCAGCCGAAAGCAAAGTCCTGATTGCTTATCGGGATATCGCCCAGATCGATGGCGCACATAATGCGAACGCCACGGCGAGGGATGCCTGGAAGGTCATGCCCGAACTGCTGGTCCAGCACGCCATCAATTCGGTCTACAGCGAACGCGCGGGTATCAAGGCGGAGAATATCTGTCTCTCCTCTGTGCCGCCCGCAGCTCCACCTTCACCGGATCTGAAGCTCAATTTGCCTTACGCTGTGGCGCTTAGGGAATTTTTCGACCGTTACCGTATCCGTGCACAGATGAACACCAAGTATATGGATTCATCAACCCGGGAGGCCACGGTCACACATGTGCTGAACCTTCTGATCTCGCGTCTGACCTCCGCTGATATTCAAAGTACCATCACACCGGATGAAGGACGGAACGTGCCGTGGCACGTCTATAACATTGAAGCCCTCGATACGACAAAGCAGGCCTTGGTCGGCATGGACGATCTGCTTTCCATGGTCGGAATCAAGGACGAGGGCTACATAGTCGAGAAGAAGCGTGAGATTCAGGAGCGCGCCGTCTTGATGATGGAGGAGATTCTCGAGATGGGTGGATACTTCAAGGCGGTCGAGGCCGGCATGTTCGTAGACAGCGGCGAATACCCGCAGCGTAATGCGGATGGCATCAGACGCGCAGTCGAAGGCGGTATCGGCGCTGGTACAGTTGTCGAGCGCGATTCCAATTATATGGCGCCGGTGACGGCTCACTTCGGATACAACAACGTATCCCAATACGACCCCTCGGCGACGGATGACCCCTCAAGATTGATTAATGGCTCCACGCTTGAACAACCGGATAAGATTCAATACATCGACGAACTTGATGAGAACGACAATGTCCATCTTCGGCTTGAGGAGACCGAACCATATCGCGACTCGAGGTGGCTGAAGCCCGAGGTCGAATGGTTAGCCGACGGCGTGGTCACCATGGACCTCTTCTTTCCTGCTGAACGAAAGGTTGCGATCGAGGCCGCTATCAAGACCGGCGAGAAGTTGAACTTGGAGGATGTCGAAGCTATTCATTCCGAGGTTCTCCATCCGAGCGAAGGAACAAGAGTCCAGATCAAAGGCAGGGTGCCTTTTGCTATCGACACCGAGACACTGACCATCCCCGAAGAGCTGGACACTATCGACGAAGAAGAGATTTTTGATTACGTCAAGCGGCATCCGATGCATGTGGTGGCTGGGACTGGTGGCGATGACGAACACAGCGTCGGCATCCGGGAAGTGCTGGATATCAAGCATGGCGGGATCGAGAAGTATGGCATCGGCTATACGTATCTCGGCACCAGCGTGCCGATTGAGAAGTTCATCGACGCCGCCATCGAAATGGATGCTGATGCTGTGCTGATGTCGACAATCATCTCCCATGACAACGTGCATTTCAAGAACATGCAGAAACTTCACGACTATGCGGTCGAAAAAGGTGTGCGGGACCGGCTGACCCTGATTGCCGGCGGCACGCAGATCACGCCTGAGCTGGCCAGAAAGAACAACATGGACCAAGGTTTCGGCCGGGGGTCCAACGGCCATCAGGTAGCCAGCTTCCTGGTCCGCACGCAGAAAGCGAATCAGCAAGACGATGAAGACGATTGAGATTCTAGTCGCTGAAATCGGATCGACAACAACAATCGTCAACGCTTTCTCCTCAGGCGGCGACTTCCTCGGCCGCGGCGTCGCGCTGACGAGTGTCGAGAGCGATGTCCGTCATGGCCTGGACCAAGCCATCAAGAATCTAAACGAAACCACCGGTTATCCGCTTGAAGACGTGAAGGAGATGCTGGCGACCTCGAGTGCGGCAGGCGGCCTTCGAATGAGTGTCCATGGTCTGGTCTACGACATGACCGTTAAGGCTGCCCGGGAAGCGGCATCGAACGCCGGGGCCAATATCCATCTCATCACGGCTGGCGATCTGGAGGCGGATGAGCTCGAGCAGATAAAAGATCTGCGTCCGAACATCGTGCTGCTTGCTGGCGGCACTGACTACGGAGAGAAACGTGTCGCCTTCGACAACTTGAAGCGGGTCATGGACTTGAGGCTTTCTGTTCCGTTAATCTATGCAGGCAATGTCGAAAACCATTATCGTATTGAAAAATTCGCCAAGAAACACGAACAAGGTGCTTATCTGTCTATTGTCGAGAATGTCTACCCACGTGTGGATGATTTGAACATTACACCGGTCCGCGAACGCATCTATGAGGTGTTTGAGGACCATATCGTCGAGGCGAAAGGGATGCGTCATGTCCGTGACCGGGTCACACATGATATATTGCCGACACCTGGTGCGGTCATGGATGCCACGGAATTACTGCATGCAGAGTTGGGGAATCTTGTGGTCCTGGATGTCGGCGGGGCGACGACCGACGTCCATAGCATTACCGAACCGAGTGAAGAATTCGCGTCCTATCTTGAGGGGGAGCCACTGGCGAAACGTACGGTAGAGGGGGATCTCGGCGTTTACAGCAATCGCGGGAACATCCTGTCCCTCTCAGATGAACAACGCCTTGCGGAACGCATCGGCGTCGATGCGTCGGAACTCGAGACGCTGGCTGCTACTACCCCTCAGATTCCGCGGGACGCACGTGAGCGGAGCTTTATTTATGAACTGACTCGCCTCGCTGTCCATGAAGCGCTTGACCGCCACATCGGCGACCGCAGACGTGTCTTTACCTCCAGCGGCCGCAAGGTGGTCCCGGATGGCCGGGATTTGACCCGCGTGGGGGCGGTCGTGATGACGGGCGGAGCTTTAGTCAATTTGTCCGACACGGCCGCAATCGTCCACGAGTATTTCAAGGAAAGACGCAATAAGCTGATTCCGGAAGGGTCTCTCCTTCTCTACAAAGATCACGACTATATCATGGCCAGTATCGGCGCGCTTTCACGCCGGCACCCAAAACGTGCGCTCTCGGCGATACTGGGTAGCTTGAAGGCAGGTGATTGACGTGTACCCACGGCTGATTGTCGATAAAGAAAAGTACCGTCATAACCTTCAGAAACTGAAAGACCTGTGTGATCCGGCCGGCTTGTCTTTCATGGCCGTAACGAAAGTCTTCCGGGCAGCGGAACCGCTTGTCGAAATCATCAACGAGGAAGCTCCCGGATTTATCGCCGATTCCAGGGTCGAGAATCTTCAGAAGATGCAGACCGACCTGCCGAAGGTCCTGCTCAGGCTGCCTTCCGTGCATGCGGCGGACGCCGTTGTGGAAGCCGCGGATATCTCGCTGAATTCCGAGGTCGAGACCATCCACCGGCTGGATGCGGCCGCCGAAAAGCTGGGAATCACCCACGGCGTGATCCTGATGGTGGATATCGGCGACCTTCGCGAAGGCGTATACTATCAGGAAGATGTCCCTTCCCTGGCGAAGGAGATCGACGCGATGCAACACATCCGATTCGAGGGCATCGGAACGAACCTGACTTGCTATGGCGGGGTGCTCCCCACCCGGGAGACTCTCGGGAGACTCGATCGAATCAAAGACGATATTGAAACAACTCTCGGGAGGAAACTGGCTGTCGTCTCGGGGGGGAATTCGTCCCACCTGCATCTGCTCATGCAGGAACGCTCCATCGGCAGCTTTGACAACCTCCGCATCGGGGAGGCTTTAGCTCTGGGTCGGGAAACGGCCTACGGTGAAATCCTTACCGGGTTCCACGACGATGTTTTTGTTCTTGAGGCGGACGTCATTGAAATCAAGGATAAGCCGTCGCTCCCTGAAGGAAAGATCGGCATGGACGCCTTTGGCCGGAAACCGAAGTTCATAGATAAGGGAATCATGCGCCGAGCGATTCTTGGTATCGGTGAACAGGATGTGGTTCCCGGCGATCTGCAACCCATTGATGATCTAGACCTTCTCGGCAGCAGCAGCGACCACCTAATCGCCGATGTCAGCCGCATGAAAAACCTGCGTGTCGGTTCAGTCGTCAGCTTCAAGCCTACCTATGGAGGATTGTTGAGTTTGATGACATCGGACTATGTGGTGAAAGCGTATGTCTGAACGTTATCGTCATACGTGGTTAGAGATCCTCCTGGACAACATCTATGCGAACTTTCGCACCCTGCAGGATCACATCGCCCCTACAAAAGTGGTTCCGGTGGTCAAGGCCGACGCCTACGGTCATGGAGCCGTGCGGGTCGTGGGGCATCTGCGTCGTCGCGGCATCAAGCGTTTTGCTGTTGCGATTCTTGAAGAAGCTTTAGAGATTAAGCGGGCATTTCCCGACGTGAGTGTCCATGTCATGGGGGTTCCAGACCCCGCTGATTTTCCCGCTTATGCGAATTATGACATCGAGCTGACGGTGTCACAGCCCGGGGTTCTAAAGGCCCTCATGCAAAGCGAACACTCACTCCGGGTCCACTTGAAACTGGATACGGGGATGAACCGACTGGGTTTCAAACAGATTTCTGAAGCCGTCGCTGCTTATCAGCAATTGACACTGGACCCCCAAATATCCGTTGAAGGGGTTTTCACTCATTTCGCGACCGCGGACAGCGATAAACCCTATGTGGATTGGCAATGGTCCAGATTTGAGCGTTTCCTTGAGGCGCTCCCCGCGCTTCCTTCGATGGTCCACGTGTCGAACACCTCAGCGGCGATGAAGCACGAATCGGGATTTCGCGACACGACACACGCACGCATCGGCATCGGATTGTACGGGACGTCGCTGGAATCCGACTGGAAGGAACGCCTACAGACCACTTATGTACTGAAGTCACGGATTGTCGAAGTCAAACATCTCAAAAAACAGGAAAAAATCGGCTACGGTATCACTTACGAAGCCAGGGACGAAGAACGGATCGGCATCCTTCCCATTGGCTATGCCGACGGATTCATTCGTCAGAACCAAGGCGGCGATGTGTTTGTCAACGGCGGGCGCCGACGAATCGTGGGAAGAATCTGCATGGACCAGATGTTCATTCGCCTCGAGGATTGGGACCGCCTCGGGGATGAGGTCGAGCTGATCGGCGAGCATCTCCACATCGACGAAGTCGCCGATCGTCTGAGGACTATCAACTATGAAGTATTCACGCAGATATCCTCCCGCGTCCCCCGAATCTATTATGAGAGAACAGGAAGTGAATGACATGCTGAATGTATATTCGGAAATAGGAAAACTCGAGCGCGTCCTTCTGCACCGCCCCGGGAGAGAACTCGAGAATCTGACGCCCTCGACGCTCCATCGGCTGCTGTTCGATGACATCCCTTTTCTAGACGTTGCCCAAAAAGAACATATGGCCTTTGTGGAGGCTCTGCAAGCCTCGGGCGTGGAAGTCTTCTACATCACCGACCTGGCTGCAGAGGCGCTTGAAGCGAATCCCGAGGTCGTGCCGACCTTCATCAAGCGGTTCCTTGATGAAGCGGACGTCAAGTCGAAACGATTGCGAACCAGCATCGAGCGTTATTTGCAAGGCCTATCGAATCAGAGAATGGTCGAGACCATGATCGAAGGCATCCGAACCCATGACGTTCCCGCCTATGATCAACACACTATCGTTGACTATCTGGAATCGGAATACCCTTTCCATACCGATCCGATGCCCAACATGCTCTTTCAGCGCGATCCGTTCGCGACGATTGGCCGCGGGGCCTCCCTGCATCGCATGAAGACGGCTATCCGGAACCGGGAGACCCTTTTCGCTGAATACGCACTTCGTTACCATCCGACCTTCAAGAAGACGAAGTTTCCGCAGTATTATTCGAAACACGAAGACGAGTCCCTTGAGGGCGGGGACATCCTTGTCCTTGATGAACGGACGGTTGCAATCGGCATCAGTGCGCGGACGGACCCCTATGCTGTTGAGAAACTGACGGCGAATCTCTTCAATAACCACGAGAGCTTCGAGACATTGCTGGCGATCAATATTCCCAAGACACGGGCTTTCATGCATCTTGATACCGTCCTCACACAGGTGGACGCCGGCTTGTTCGTGGCCCACCCGGAGATTCTTGATGCGTTGTCTATCTTCGAACTGCGCGCTTCTGGAAAAGATGTCTCCGTCAAGCGCATGGAGGTTCCCCTGCAAGCAGCACTGAGCAAACATCTACAGCGTGATGTGGAAATCATCCCTTGCGGCGGATGGGATGTCGTCTCCAGCGAACGCGAACAATGGAGCGACGGAGCGAACACCCTGGCTGTAGCGCCGGGCAGAGTCATTACGTATTCTCGCAATCATGTCACCAACCAGCTGCTCAGGGAGAAAGGCGTCGACGTCATCGAGATTCCTTCAAGCGAGCTTTCCCGCGGTCGTGGCGGTCCTCGTTGCATGAGCATGCCCTTGAGCAGGAAACCGTTGAATACTGAGGAGGACAAAACATGAAAAACAGACATTTCGTTACTTTGCTAGATTATGAACAAGAAGAAATCCAGGAGCTTCTCAACCTCTCGAAGCGATTGAAGAAACTGAAAAGAAAAGGCGAGCGTCATGCCTTTCTCCAAGGTCGGAATGTTGCGTTGCTGTTTCAGAAGGATTCCACACGGACACGCTGTGCCTTTGAAGTCGCGGCGTACGATCTGGGCATGGGGGCGACGTATCTCGGACCGAGCGGATCACAGATGGGCAAGAAGGAATCCATTAAGGATACAGCCCGCGTTCTGGGTAGGATGTATGATGGCATCCAGTTCCGCGGACATCGCCACGAAGATGTTGAAGGCCTTGCCGAGCATGCCGGCGTGCCGGTCTGGAACGGTTTGACCGACCGCTTCCATCCTACGCAGGTGCTTGCGGATTTCCTTACCATCGAGGAGACCTTCGGTTCTCTTAAAGGTAGAACGCTGGCCTATGTTGGTGATGCGCGCAACAACATGGGCAACAGTCTGATGGTCGGCGCGGCCAGGATGGGTATGCATTTTCGCTCCGTTGCGCCCAGGACGCTATGGCCGGAGGACGATCTAATCAAGCAGGCCCGTCAGCTCGCAGAATCGTCCGGAGGTTCAGTGGAACTTCACGAGGACAAATGGCAAGGCACACGGGACGCCGACGTCATCTACACCGATGTCTGGGTCTCCATGGGAGAGCCGGAGGAGGTCTGGCGCGAACGGATTTCCGCCTTGTCTGAATACCAAGTCGACAGCGAACTGATGGCGAATGCATCAAGCGATGCCATCTTCATGCATTGCCTGCCTTCCTTCCATGGCAAGGATACGGACGTAGGCGCCCAGATCGCCTCATTGTTTGGAGAGGAATATCCCCGAGTCAAAGACGGCGAGATGGAAGTTACCGATGCGGTCATCGAATCCCCCTGTAGCAAAGTGTTCGAGGAGGCCGAGAACCGCCTGCATACCATCAAGGCTGTGATGCTGGCAACGATGAGCGACAAACGAATCGAAGATGAATGAGGCGTATGACGATGCGCCTTTTCATTTGTCCCTTCGGCGATTTGACGGTATAATGGAAAAAAGAACCCTACACGGAGGGATGAGATGATATACATCCTGTATTTTTTCGTCTATTCGTTCCTCGGATGGCTTCTCGAAGTCGCTTATGCATATAAGAAAAACGGAAAGCTTGTCAACCGAGGCTTCCTGAGCGGACCGTTCGTACCGATATATGGTTTCAGCATGACCGCGCTGCATCTTTTGATGTTTTCTTTCAATGACAGCTACCAAGGACTTGCTGTCACGGAAGTACTGCTTGTTTTCATTACTGTCATCGTCCTGTCGAGCCTGCTGGAACTGATCGGAGGAGCGTTGCTGTTCAATATCTTTGAAGCACGCTGGTGGGATTACTCCGCCAACCGATTCAATTTCCGGGGTTATATCTCCCTGAAATTCTCTCTGATCTGGGGCGTGCTTGGAACCTTGGTGTTCCTGGGCTTTCACGTTCATTATCTCATACCCGTTTTGGATGCACTCGAGGGCACCTGGGCCGTAGCGTTGACGGTTGTTTTGTTGCTGTTGCTGCTTGCCGACACCGTCACCACCGTCGTCGACCTATTCAATTTCAAAGCTTTCGTCCGGGAGGTTCGAGAACGCGCTGCACGTCTTCAGGAACTGGCAGAGACTCGAGAAGGTCAGCACGACAGCCGGTTTCAGGCCTTCCGTTCCCACGTGCGCATCTTCCTTGAGAGCCTCTCCGGGAGTGAACGTATCCAGATTCTCAAAAAGCGTTTCGACCGGTTGCGCAGAAATGCCGATAGCCTCCGAGGCAGAGCCGCAGAGGAATTCGAGGGCTTGCACTCGACCTTCACAAAGCTGCTTGGCAATCGTCTCTCGCGTGTATTCCCGGATGTGAAGATCAAAACGGATGTTGTAGAAGACGAGGAGGCGGATGGTAACAATGAAGAAAACAGAAGCTGAGCGTTTCCTCGCACTATCCGAGGAGGTGCTCGAGCATCCTGTCTACGACTGGCAGCAACAGTATTATCACCATCAGTCCCTGACTATCTACGATCATTCTTTAGTGGTCGCTTTTCTTGCCTGGCGCATCGCCAAGACCCTTGGCCTCTCACAAAAAGCGGTCATCCGGGGAGGATTGCTGCATGATTTCTTTCTCTACGACTGGCATGTGGAGGGTCGGCGGAACCCCAAACCTCTGCTGAAAAAACATGGCTTCACCCATGCAGACGAAGCCTTGCTGAACGCCGAATTCTTTTTTGAATTGAACGATATGGAGCGGGATATCATCGCGACCCATATGTTCCCTCTCAATATCCGGCCGCCGGCTTATCTTGAGAGCATCCTGGTCAATGCCGTCGATACGTGGGTGACGTTCCGTGAGTTCATAGCGGGGAAGAGCGGGGCGCCTCACCCTATTATCCCCTTTGTGCGGGAAAACAGGAAAAAAAAGCACCGTGGCGGGTAAGGGCGCCCTCACGGTGCTTTTTAATGCGGTTCGGACCGCAATTGGTTGATTCCGGCTTCAACAAGCGTGACGAGTACGATGAGGATGATGGTCCAGGCGAAGACGTGGTCGTATTGGAAGTTGATCCGCCCTCTATACAGTGCATTTCCGATGCTGATGGGGGATTGTGCGATAAATTCGGCCATCACCAGTACTTTGAACCCGAGTCCGATGCTTTGCAGGAAACCGGTCTTGATATAAGGGAAGGCCAGCGGCAGGTGTACCATGAACAATTTCTTGTAGGGTTGCACGGCTTCCATCGCCAGGGCTCGACGGATGGATGTCTCGACGTTCAGCACCCCTTGCTTCGATGCTTCGAACACAATCGGAAAGATCATCAAAAATGTGATGACATAGAGCGAACGGGCATGACCGTAGATAATCAGGATAATCACGATCAGCGAAGCCACGGGCAGTGTCCGAAGGCTGGTGACGATTGGTCGCATGAGCGTCGCGAATGTATCGTTGAAACCAGCGACGATACCAATCACGACGCCCACGCCGGTGGCTGCCGCGATGGAAATGACTAGGCGGCCGAAAGAGTGCAGGATGATTTCATAGGTTCCCACCTGGGTGAGCAGCTCGACAAGCGTTCCAGCTACGTCAATCGGGAAGGGGAAGAAGTCGGGCTTGCCGATGCGCATGGCCTGTAACTGCCAGATCAGAAGGACGACGAGAAGGGTAGTTGCATAAAGCGAGGCGCGTCGCATGGTTCTTCAATCCTGTGGGTCGAAATAGAAATCATCGTCGGGCAAAGTACCGCCGATGAGCTCTGGATTGAGGTCCAGAATCCTTTCAAAAAACGTCTCGAGATCTTCTCTGGATTCAAGGGCATCCATGTAGTGGATATTGCTTCTAGGAATGGCCTGTTCTAGTACTTCGCGAGGATAATCATAGTCCAGGTTTTCTGCATATTCAGCAACAAGTCCGGGTTCGTCACGGGCCATTTCAGCGCTTATTTCAAAATGTTCGAGAAAATCCAAGGCGACCTCTTCGTCAACGCTTTCTTTGATAAAGATGCCGGCCTGAGGATAGCCATCGGTTTCAAAAACCTCCGCCCAGACTTCCTGCAGGTCGAGAATGTGCAATTCATCAAAATCGTCCTGGCCAACGCTCAAGGCCGGTTCCGCCAAAAGACCGATGGAATCGGGGTCTGTACGGAGTTCGGCCAGAGACGTGTCGACGGCGTCAACATAGGAAATATCCGGGTCATCATCATAGTCATAGTGCGCGAGAAGACTCCGGGTAACGATGTCCGGCGTCGCATTCTCGCCAAAGAGACGAATTTCTTCTCCATCCAGATCGGCAAGTGAGTCAAGCGGGCGCCCGGATGCTAAGTAGAGATTGCCCCAGGTGATGACCGCCCCCAGCTGATAAGGTGAATTGTTCGAGCCCGCTAATCGGGCCCCGAGGTTTGTGGGAGCGAAGATTATGTCATGGCTTTCGCTGCCGAACGCCGCCCCTAGCGGTTCAGCACCGGCGACAATATCAATCTCGTAATCGATCCCAGGTACGTCGGGGCGTTCATGTTCGAAGTACGTCTGGGAGAGACTGGGAGAACCGCTCGGCGCCATGATGCTGATGGTTTCTTCATCTTCACCGCAAGCGGCGATTGTCAACGACAGGGTAAAAATAGCAAGTACGGTAAACAGTGATTTCATTTTCGTGACCACCTCCGGAAATTATGATAAAGTAAAGGCGTCACATGCGTATGTAACATAAGTTACGGTGGTGAGTAAAATGGTTTCCTATCCATTCGAGGAAGTACTGAAGAATCGCCTGGGATTTTCCTGCGCTTATCCAGCGGGCTATACCATACACAGAGAAGGGGACGGATGTGATAGCGTCGGCATGTTAATAAAAGGTGAGGTCGAACTGGTCCACCATACCATAAATGGCGACCGTTTGATTCTTGGCAGCGTTGAGGAAGGATCGTTCTATGGGGACTTTCTCATTTTCTCCTCGACGCCTTATTATCCTGGAGATTTGATTACCAGAACCGATGCGCAAGTCATCTTCATTGACCGGAAGAACTTAGAAGCCTTGCTGGCTGAATCGCATGCATTCCGTTCGTATTACCTCGAAAACCTCGGGGATAAAGCCCTGCGATTCAATTTTGAAAACAAGCTCCTCAAACAACCCACGATTGAAGCCAAGCTTCGCTTCCTTCTAGAGTCCGCACACGCGCGCACGGGGGAGGCGGTTTATGAGCACGGTGGCATCGACAGGCTCGCCGAGCGGTTGAACGTCCGGCGGCCCTCACTTTCAAGGGAGCTGAACAGGATGCGCCGCGAAGGCCTTATCGATTACGACCGACGTGTGCTGCGCATGCAGCTGCAGGAAAAAAAGCAAGATTAGGCTTGCAAAACCCGGCTATCTTTGATAACCTGTTAGAGACTTTGTAGAAAAGTCCGGCTGTGAAGCGGGAGGTTGTTGACACACGGAAAGGCGTTGTCTTGGTGTGTCAAGGAAATTTCCGTGGAGCAAGTCTATTCCCCGAAAGTAGGCGAAAGGAGGACAACAGGGTGGCAAACCAAAACATCCGCATCCGCTTGAAGTCTTATGACCACAGGCTGCTCGATCAATCGGCGAAAAAAATCGTAGATACGGTCAAGAAAACCGGCTCGTCCGTCTCTGGACCGATTCCCCTGCCGACTGAAAAAGAGGTGTTCACGATCCTCAGGAGCGTGCACGTCAACAAGAAGTCGCGAGAGCAGTTCGAGCGCCGTACCCACAAGCGGCTTATCGACATCGTAGACCCCAACCCGCAGACAATTGACAGTCTCATGCACCTGGACCTGCCGTCCGGTGTGGACATCATTCTTAAATAACCGATAGGAGGTGCACTCATGGCCAAAGGTATCTTAGGAACCAAACTTGGGATGACCCAGGTTTTTGACGAGGAAGGACAACTCGTCCCTGTCACCGTGGTTCAATGCGAACCCAACGTTGTGTTGCAGAAAAAGACCGAGGAGAACGACGGTTACGAAGCTGTACAGCTCGGTTACAAAGATAAACCGGAGCGACTCGCGAACCGCCCCGAACTCGGACATGTCCGCAAGGCGGACACCAGCCCTAAGCGCTACGTCAAGGAAATTGCCGGCAAGGAGCTGAGCAATTTCGAGGTCGGCCAGGAAATCCGCGTCAACATCTTCGAGAACCGCGAACACGTCGATGTAACGGGGACCTCCAAGGGCAAGGGCTTCCAAGGCAACATTAAAAGACATAATCAATCCACCGGTCCCAAGACGCATGGCTCGCACAGCTACCGCGAACCCGGCGCGACCGGAACCATCAACCCGAATCGTGTCATGCCCGGCATGAAGCTACCGGGACACATGGGACATGAAACCATCACCATCCAGAATCTGGAAATCGTCAAGGTCGACGAAGAACGGAACCTATTGCTCATCAAAGGGAACGTTCCGGGACCCAAGAAGAGTCTCGTCATGGTCCGGCGCACGGTCAAGGAAGACCCCGTCGAACCGCTCGATCCGAGTCGTTATGTCCGGCAGCCTGCTTCTGAAACGGCCGCCGAAGAACCGCAAGAGTCTTCTGAATAGTACTGGAAGGAGGAACAACGATGCCCAAAGTGACATTACTGAATCAGCAAGGGGAAGATGTAGGCACGCTCGAGTTGATGGACCGCGTGTTCGGCATCGAACCCAACCAGCAGGTGCTCCATGATGTCGTGAAGGCCCAACGGGCCGCGGCGCGTCAGGGCACCCATAAAACCAAGACCCGTGGCGAAGTCCGGGGCGGCGGCCGCAAGCCATGGCGCCAGAAAGGAACCGGACGCGCCAGACAGGGTTCGATCCGCGCGCCACACTGGAAAGGCGGCGGCACGGTGTTCGGCCCCACCCCGAGGAACTATCGCCTGAAAATGAACCGCAAGGTGCGGAACCTCGCACTCCGTTCCGCACTGTCCGACAAACTGCAGGATCAAGCTCTCTATGTACTCGATGAATTGACGTTCGACGCGCCGAAGACCAAAGCGATGGTCGAGATGCTCGAACAGCTTTCTCTTGAAAAACGCGTCCTCATCGTCATCGCCGAGGATGATTACGCAATTGAACGTTCGGCCACGAATCTGTCAAAGGCACGCGTTGTGACTGTTGATGAGCTGACGGTCTACGACATTGTCGGTAGCGATGCGCTTCTCACGACCCAGAGTGCCGTTAAAGCTCTTGAGGAGGTGCTTGGATAATGCTCGCATCGGAAATCGTCAAACGCCCGATCATCACAGAAAAGAGCATGGAGCTCGTCGAGAAGCAGAACCAATATACCTTCGCCGTTGACAAAAGGGCCAACAAGATACAGATCAAGAAAGCAATCGAAGAGCTTTTCGATGTAACAGTCGAAGACGTGAACGTACTCAACCAGAAACCCAAGAAGAAACGTGTGGGCCGCTATGAAGGTTTCGTCAGCGGCATGCGCAAAGCGGTTGTCACCCTCAAAGAGGGCGACAACATCGAAATTTTCTCATCGTAAGCAGCGTAAAAGGAGGTTAACGCCATGGCTCTCAAGAAATACAAGCCGAACACGAACGGTCAGCGGCATATGACGGGTCTGGACTTTTCGGAAGTCACGACGGACAAACCCGAAAAATCCTTGCTTGTCACGCGTCGCAAGCGCGCCGGAAGAAACAACCACGGCCGCATCACAGTCCGCCACCAGGGCGGCGGCGTGAAGCAGAAATACCGCCTCATCGACTTCAAACGTGATAAAGACGGTGTGCCCGGACGTGTCGCGACCATTGAATACGATCCGAACCGCAGCGCCAACATCGCCCTCATCAACTATCTTGACGGCGAGAAGCGCTACATCCTCGCCCCCAAGAAACTACAGGTGGGTGCGACAATCGAATCCGGCGATCATGTCGACATCCGGACAGGGAACGCCAAGCAGCTGCGACTGATACCCGTGGGCACCATCATCCACAACATCGAGCTCTCGCCCGGGAAGGGCGGTCAGCTAGTCCGCTCCGCCGGCGCTCGCGCGCAGATCATCGGCCGCGAAGGAAAATACGTCCTGGTCAAGATGCCTTCCGGCGAGGTGCGCAAGATTCTCGGCACCTGCCGCGCCACCGTTGGTGAGGTCGGTAACGAAATGCACGAGCTTGTCAACATCGGCAAGGCCGGCCGCAACCGCAAGCGCGGCATCCGTCCGACGGTCCGAGGCTCGGTCATGAATCCCACGGACCACCCGCATGGCGGCGGTGAAGGCCGTCAGCCCATCGGTCTGGAAAGCCCGCTCTCACCCTGGGGCAAGAAGACCGTCGGCAAGAAGACCCGTCGCAGCAAAAAAGCCAGCTCGCGCCTGATTGTCAGAGGGCGCAAGACCAAGAAGAAGTAGGAAAGGAGGAGCTCGTTTATGGCACGCTCTATCAAGAAAGGTCCATTTTGCGACCAGCATCTGATGAAGAAAATCGAAGATTTGAACAAAGCCAATAAAAAGAAAGTCATCCAGACGTGGTCCAGGCGTTCGACGATCTTTCCTCAGTTCGTCGGGCACACCATTGCCGTTTACAACGGCAGGGAGCATGTCCCCGTCTACATCACCGAGGACATGGTCGGCCACAAACTCGGAGAGTTCGCTCCTACAAGGACATTCCGCGGACATGAAACCGACAAGAAAGCCAAAAGGAGTTAGAGGAGGATATCATGGAAGCTAGAGCTCAGGCAAAAACTGCCCGCATCTCTTCCCGCAAGGTCAAGCTCGTCATCGACCTGATCCGAGGCAAGGACGTTTCCGAAGCCTTTGCGATATTACAGCATACCCCGAAAGCGGCCGCACCGATGGTCGAGAAGGTCCTCAAGTCAGCCGTCGCGAACGCCGAACATAACTACAGCCTCGATACCGACACGCTTTTCGTCAAAGAAGCCTACGTCGGCGAGGGGCCGACACTCAAACGGATCCGGCCCCGGGCACAAGGCAGCGCGACACCCATCATGAAACGGACCAGCCACACGACCATCGTCGTGGCCGAGAAAGAGTAAGGAGGGAATCTTACAATGGGACAGAAAGTCAATCCGATAGGACTCAGGGTCGGCATCATCCGCGATTGGGATTCTCGTTGGTATGCGAACAGGAACGATGTCGCTGACCTTCTCCACGAGGATATCCAGATCCGTGAACTCCTCGAGGAGCTATACGAACATGCATCTGTATCAAAGATCGAAATCGAACGCCTGAAGAATAGAATCGTCATCACCGTCCACACCGCGAAGCCCGGCATGGTCATCGGTCGCGAAGGGTCGGTCAAGAAGCAGGTTGTCTCGAAACTCCAGGAACTGACCGACAAGAACATCATCCTGAACGTTGTCGAGATCAAGAAACCGGAGCTTGACGCCAAGCTTGTCGCCGAGAGTATCTCGCGCCAGCTGGAAAACCGCGCTTCTTTCCGACGTGTGCAGAAGATGGCGATCCAGCGCGCAATGCGTTCGGGTGCGAGAGGTACACGCACCCTTGTCTCGGGACGTCTCGGCGGCGCCGAAATCGCCCGCAATGAAGGCTACAGCGAAGGGAACGTCCCCTTGCATACGCTGCGCGCCGATATCGATTACTCCATGACCGAAGCCCACACGACTTATGGCAAGCTGGGCGTGAAGGTCTGGATCTACAAGGGTGAAGTGCTGCCCAAGAAGAAGGGGGCTAATTGATTATGTTGATGCCTAAACGTACGAAATACAGACGCCCTCATCGTGTATCCTACGAAGGAAGGGCGAATCGCGGCACAAGTGTCGCCTTCGGCGAGTTCGGCCTGCAGGCCCTTGAAGGCGCCTGGATCACCAACCGCCAGATCGAGGCCGCCCGTATCGCCGTCAACCGTTACATGAAACGGCAGGGAAAGCTCTGGATCCGCATCTTCCCCCACCATCCGAAGACGTCGAAACCGCTCGAGGTCCGCATGGGCTCAGGGAAGGGCGCTCCGGAAGGATTCGTGGCCGTCGCCAAGCGAGGCACTGTCATCCTCGAAGTCGGCGGTGTCAGCGAGGAGGTTGCGAACGAAGCGCTTCGTCTTGCTTCGCACAAACTCCCCGTGAAGACGAAAGTGATCAAGCAGGAAAGTGGTGATTTCAGTGAAAGCTAATGAAATCCGCGAGTGGGACACTGAAAAGATTCACAAGGAGATCGCCTCGTACAAGAAAGAACTGTTCGACCTTCGATTTCAGCAAGCCACCGGGCAGCTTGAGAACACGGCCCGCATCAAAAAGGTTAAAAAGGCCATCGCGCGCATGAAAACCGTGCTCAACGAGCGCCAGGCCAAATAGGACGAGAGGAGAATTCCGATGGAACGAAACAAACGCAGGGTGCTGAATGGCACCGTCGTGTCCACCGCTGCAGATAAAACCATCTCCGTACTGGTCGAGTATCAGGCACGACACTCCAAGTACGGCAAGCGTATCCGTCGTTCAAAGAAGTTCGCGGCTCACGATGAAGACAACCAGGCGCGAGTGGGCGACACGGTCACCATCATGGAGACCCGGCCGCTCTCCAAGCGGAAGAAATTCCGTCTGCTTGAGATCGTCGAGCGCAAGGAACAGATCTAGTAGAGCTTAGAAGGAGGTTCTAGCGATGATTCAACAAGAATCAAGACTCAAGATCGCAGATAACTCCGGGGCCCGCGAGATCCAGACTATCAAGGTTCTCGGGGGTACGGGGAGACGATATGCATCGATCGGCGATGTCATCACGGCCAGCGTCCGTCACGCCATACCCGGTGGAACGGTCAAGAAAGGCGACATCGTGAAAGCCGTAATCGTCCGTACGAAACGAAGCGTGCGTCGCAAGGACGGCTCATACATCCGTTTCGACGATAACGCGGCGGTCATCGTGCGTGAGGACAAATCGCCGCAGGGGACCCGGATCTTCGGCCCGGTCGCCCGCGAGCTCCGCGAGGAAGGCTATGCCAAAATCATCTCCCTCGCACCGGAAGTACTTTAAAGTAGGAGGAAAGTCACATGAAGATCAAAAAAGGTGACACCGTACGCGTCATCGCCGGCGAGGACAAGGGCAAGGAAGGCAACGTCATCAAGACCTATCCCAGGCAGAACCGCGTGCTCGTCGAAGACATCAACGTCATCAAGCGCCACGCAAAACCGGACCAGGCCAATCCCGATGGCGGCATTCTAGAATACGAAGCGCCCATCGACGCGTCGAACGTCCTGCTCGTCGACAAGAAGACGCCGACGCGTGTCGGATACAAGACCGTCACCGAGAAGTCCAAGAACCAGGAGACCACCCGCAAGGTCCGGTTCTCGAAGAAAACCGGGGAGGTCCTGGACTAATGAGTGAGAGAGGAGGCACCACGTGATGAACCGTCTTCAGAAGCGTTACAGCGAAGAGATACGCCCGTCGCTCGTGGAGAAGTTCGATTATTCCACGCCGATGCAGGCACCGAAGATAGAGAAGATTGTCGTCAACATGGGTGTCGGCGACGCCGTCGAGAACCCCAAGGCCCTCGACGAGGCCGTTACCGAACTGTCGCTCATCACGGGACAGAAACCGGTCGTCATCAAAGCGAAGCGGTCCGTCGCCGGTTTTAAGCTCAGACAAGGCATGGCAATAGGATGCAAGGTGACGCTCAGGGGCCAGAGGATGTATGAATTCCTCGATAAGCTCATCAACATCAGCCTTCCCCGCGTCCGGGACTTCCAGGGTGTGAGTCCGAAATCCTTCGATGGCCGGGGCAATTACACGCTCGGCATCAAGGAGCAGCTCATCTTCCCGGAGATCGACTACGACAAGGTCACCCGCGTACGCGGCATGGACATCGCCGTCGTCACCACGGCGCAATCCGACGTTGAGGCAAAAGAACTGCTCCAGCAGTTCGGCATGCCCTTCAGCAGACAGTAAGGAGGCTATTCATGGCTAAGAAATCAATGATCGCCAAACAGAAGCGCCCGCAGAAGTACAAGGTGCGTGAATACACCCGCTGTGAACGTTGCGGCCGGCCCCGCTCCGTCATCCGCAAGTTCAAACTCTGCCGGATCTGCTTCCGCGAATTGGCGTACAAGGGTCAAATCCCGGGCGTCAAAAAAGCAAGTTGGTAAATTTATTCCTAGTGATTGGGAGGAGGCAATAATATGGTAATGACTGATCCTATTGCTGATATGTTGACACGCATACGCAACGCGAACCAGGCGAAAGCCGATACCGTCGATATTCCTGCGTCGAAGCTGAAAGCGAGAGTTCTCGAGCTTCTGCGCGATGAAGGATACATTGCGAAAGTTGACCGCATCCGTGCCAAACCTGTTGACAAGCTGCGCGTCACCCTCAAGTACATGCAGAACGAACGAGTCGTCAAGGGACTGAAGCGCATCTCGAAGCCTGGACTGAGGGTGTACGCGAAAAGCGATGAACTGCCGAAAGTGCTCAACGGTCTGGGCATCGCCGTCGTCTCGACCTCAAAGGGTATCTTGAGCGACCACGAAGCCCGAAAGCAAAATATCGGCGGCGAAATCCTCGCGTACGTATGGTAAACAAACGAAGGAGGTACGAAACATGAGTCGAATCGGTGTCAAACCCGTTTCGCTCCCCGAGGGAGTGAACGTCACCATAGACGGACAGACCGTCAAAGCAGAAGGCCCCAAGGGAAGCCTCTCCCTGCGGATACATGAAGACATGACCGTCCGTGAGGAAGGAGGCGACCTCTTCGTCGAACGGCCTAGCGACAGCAAGGTCCACCGGATGCTGCACGGCACGACCCGTTCGCATATCCAGAATCTCATCGACGGTGTGCAGAAGGGGTTCAACAAGAAACTCAAGATGGTCGGTGTCGGTTATCGGGCCCAGAAACAAGGCGATAAACTCATCATCAACGCCGGTTATTCCAACCCGAAGGAAGTCGACATCCCCGAAGGTCTCGAAGTCGAGATCGAACGCAACAACGTCATCAGCATCTCGGGCATCGACAAGCACAAAGTCGGCGAGTTCGCGGCACACGTAAGAGCTGTGCGCAAGCCGGAACCCTATCAAGGCAAGGGAATCCGCTACGTGGATGAACAAGTTCGCCGTAAAGAAGGAAAAACCGCTAAATAGCAGTCAGGAGTGACGATACATGATCAATAAGAGAACGCGCAATGAAATGCGCAAGAAACGGCATGGCCGCGCTAGACGCACGCTGTTCGGCACCCCTGTCCGACCGCGCTTGAGCATCTATCGTTCGAATAAGAACATCTATGCCCAGTTGATTGACGACGTCAATGGCGAGACGCTTGCGAGCGCCTCGACACTTGAAACCGACGCCGTCGAAGCGAACCGCGCCAACAAAGAGGGAGCCAAGGCTGTGGGGCAGGTGCTCGCCCAACGCGCGCTGAAGAAGGATATTGAACGGGTCGTCTTCGACCGGAGCGGCTACCGTTACCATGGAAGGATCAAGGCGCTTGCGGAGGCTGTCCGTGAAGCCGGCCTGGAATTCTAGAAGGAGGTAACCATGCAAAAAGATAGAAAGAAACGCAGAAGGAAGAAACGGAAAGAGGAGAACCAATTCGACGAGCGTGTGGTGAACATCGGCCGTGTCGCCAAGGTTGTCAAAGGCGGACGCCGGTTCCGTTTCAATGCGCTGGTCGTTGTCGGTGACCGTCAGGGCCGTGTAGGTTTCGGCACCGGGAAAGCCCAGGAAGTTCCCGATGCCATCAAGAAGGCGATTGAGGAAGCCAAGCGCAATTTCGTGAAGATTCCTGCCTACAACTCGACGATCCCTCACGAAGTAATCGGCAAGCACGATGGCGGAGAAGTCCTCCTCAAACCTGCTGTCGAAGGTACCGGCGTCATCGCCGGCGGACCGGTACGTGCCGTCATCGAAGCAGCGGGCCTCAACGACATCTTGAGCAAGAACCTCGGCTCCGATGCGCCGATCAACATCATCCGTGCGACATTCGATGCGATCAGCAAGCTCCGGACCGCCGAGCAGGTTGCACGCACGCGCGGCAAGGACACCAAAGAGATCCTTGGTGGGTGATGGCTTCGGGGGCGTTTTCCCGAAAGGGGACGCCTTCGGATATGCCAGGGGATTTTCCCTTCATCGCCCATCCACTCAACGCTGTTGAAAAATAGGAGGTAGCATTATGAAACTTCATGAACTCAAGCCCGCCCCGGGCTCGACGAAGCGCAGGAAACGCGTCGGTCGTGGTGCCTCGAGCGGCATGGGGAAGACCGCATCGCGCGGACATAAAGGACAGAGCCAACGCTCGGGGTTCTCTTTGCCCCTGGATTTTGAAGGCGGGCAGACCCCGCTTTATAAACGTTTCCGCAAGGTCGGATTCAACAACCCCCATCGGAAGGAATTCCAGACCGTGAACGTCTCGGAGCTGAACCGATATGAGGACGGTACCGTCGTCACTCCACAGATGCTGCGGGAGCAGCGTCTGATCGGCAAAGCCCGTGGCAAGGTCAAGATTCTTGGCGACGGCGAGATCAAGCGCAAGCTTACCGTCAAGGCCCACAAGTTCACGGCTTCGGCCGAGAAGAAGATACAAGCAGCCGGTGGAACGACCGAGGTGATTTAATGGATACCATCAGAGCGGTCTTCAAGAACAAAAGCCTGATGAAGAAAATCCTTTTCACACTGGCCATCTTCCTGGTGTATCGCGCGGCGACCTATATCCGGATGCCGTTGATCGATCCCACGGAGATCACCGAGTTCTTCGAGGAGCAGGCAGGCTTCCTGGGCATCATGGATGCCTTCACGGGTAGCGCCCTCTCGCAGTACTCCATCGTCGCACTGGGTATCGCGCCCTACATCACGGCTTCGATTATCATGCAGCTGCTGCAGATGGACATCGTCCCCATTCTTAAGGAATGGTCGCAAGAAGGTCAGACAGGCAAACAGAAGATCAGCCAGGTCACGCGTTATCTGGCCATCGGCCTCGCGTTCATACAGGCTCTCGGCATGACCTTCGGCTTTTCGCTCACCCAGGATAGCATCTTCCGGACGGGCGTGGATGCCAATTTCTTCACCTACACCTATCTGGCTTTGATTATGACCGCAGGTACGGCCTTCCTGCTTTGGCTGGCCGATCAGATTACCTTGAAGGGTGTCGGGAACGGCACCTCGATGATCATCGTGGCCGGTATCATCTCCGGGCTTCCCGGCATGTTCATGACGCTCGGCGATGAATATCTCGTTGAAGGTGAAGGACTGGGTTCATACGGAACCTTCGGTATTGTTGTCCTGCTGTTCATCGTGATTCTGCTGGGCATCACCTACATCCAGTCTGCGCGCCGGAAGATTCCCGTCCAGTATTCCAACCGGCCATCAAGCGCCCGGTTCAAGGGTCGCTCGGATTCGAGCATCCCGCTGAAAATCAACTCGGCCGGTGTCATCCCCGTCATTTTCGCGGTCACGATTCTCTCGCTGCCACAGACCCTGCTGAACTTCCTGCCGCAAGTGCAGGAGACGACCTGGGGGCTTTGGCTCACAGAGATGTTCAACTATCAAAGGCCGCTTGGATATGCGGTATATGCCATATTAATCCTAGTCTTCACGTTCTTCTATTCATTCGTGCAGATCAATCCTGAGAAGATTTCGAACAATCTGCAGAAACAAAACGCCTTCATCCCCGGCATCCGCCCGGGTGTCGAGACGGAGAACTATGTCTCCAAGCTGCTCTTCCGAATCACGACCATCGGCGCCTTCTATCTGCTCGTCGTCGCATCCCTCCCCATCTTCATCTCGATTATCTTCAACCTGCCCCCTTATGTGCAGGTCGGCGGCACGTCGCTGCTGATTGTCGTGGGTGTCGCGATCGAGACGACCAAGCAGATCAAGACCGATGTGCAAGGCAAAAGCTACAGCGGATTCATCCGTTAGGGGGCGCATAGTGTGAAACTGCTTCTCATGGGCCCGCCGGGAGCCGGCAAAGGCAGTCAGTCCAAAAAGCTCGTCGAAGCCTACGACCTGCAGAGCATCTCCACGGGTGAGATGTTCCGGGAAGCCTACAAGAAAGGCGACCCGATGGGCGAGAAGGCCATGGAATACATCCGCCAGGGCGAACTGGTCGATGACGAGCTCACCAACCGCGTCGTCCGTGAGCGCTTGTCGCATGAACGGCCCGATGCGAGATTCCTCCTTGATGGCTATCCCCGGACTGTGAATCAAGCTCGCGCGCTGGATAAGATTCTCACCGAAAAAGGGACGCGCCTGACGGCCGTCATCAATATCGTCGTCGACAAGGAAGTCATCATTGAACGCATGGCCGGCCGCCGCGTGTGCAGACAGTGTGCGGCGACGTATCACACCAAGTTCCGTCCACCGCGGGTTGAAAACGTCTGCGATGCCTGCGGCGGTGACCTTCATCAACGGGAGGACGACAAGCCCGCCTCGGTGAGAAACCGTCTTAACATCTACGAATCCAAGACCCGTCCCATCATTGATTACTATAAAGGCCGCGGGTTCCTCATCAACATCGACGGGGAGCAGTCCTTCGAGAAGGTCTTCCGGGATATCCAGCGGGCGCTGCGTGATCTCACATGATCAAGCGCAAATCCCCTCGGGAGATTGAATTGATGAGGCAGGCCGGCGCTATTGTCGCCGAGGCCCATCGGCGGGTCGCGGAAGCTGTCCGTCCCGGCGTCACGACCGCGAAGATCGATGCCATCGTTGATGCATGCATCCGCGAACATGACGCCACTCCGTCCTTCAAAGGTTACGGGGGGTTTCCGGGCAGCGCCTGCACCTCGCTCAACGAGGAAGTCGTCCACGGCATCCCTTCCAAACAAAGACGCTTGAAGGAAGGCGACATTCTGAAAGTCGACATCGGCGCACACTACAAGGGATTCCACGGCGACTCGGCCTGGACCTACCCCGTCGGGCGGATTCCCGCCTCGACCAAACGACTGCTCGAGGTCAGCGAAGCCGCGCTCTGCCAAGGCCTCAAGCAGGCAAGGAATGGCGCAAAGCTTTCCGATATCTCCCACGCCGTCCAGCAACATGCCGAAGCGTACGGTTTCAGCGTCGTCCGCGAGTTCGTCGGCCATGGCATCGGCAAGGATCTTCATGAAGCGCCGCAGATTCCCAACTACGGCCCGCCCGGACGGGGCGTGACGTTGAAGGAAGGGATGACGCTCGCCATCGAGCCGATGATCAATGCCGGCACCTACGAAGTCCGGATTCAAGAAGACGGATGGACGGCTGTCACGCTTGATGGCTCACTGAGCGCACACTACGAACACACTGTCCTGATCACCGAAACCGGGTACGAGTTGTTGACGGCCCGAAAAGGAGGAGACGATCATGGCTAAAAAAGAAGACAAGCTGGAAATGGAAGGCAAGATTGTTGAAGCCCTTCCCAACGCGGAGTTCCTCGTCGAACTCGAGAACGGCCATCGGATTAAGGCACACGTTTCAGGTAAGATCCGCATGTATTACATACGCATCTTACCTGGAGACAAGGTCACTGTGGAGCTCTCTCCCTACGACCTTTCACGTGGCCGCATCACCTACCGTCATAAATGATACACCCCCCAGTCCATTAAGGAGGAGATCGATATGAAAGTCAGACCGTCCGTGAAGAAAATATGTGACAAGTGCAAAGTGATCAGACGCAAGGGAAAAGTCATGGTCATTTGCGATAACCCCAAGCACAAACAAAGACAAGGTTAAACAGGAGGTGCTCTAATGGCACGCATTTCAGGAGTCGACATTCCCAGGGAGAAGCGAATTGTCATCGCCCTGACATACATCTACGGTATCGGCAAAAGCAAATCGAGTGAAATACTCAAGCAGGCGCAGGTCAGCGAAGATGTCCGCGTCCGCGACCTCAAGGACGCGGAGCTCGCCCGTATCCGTGAAACGGTCGACAGCGTCCGCACGGAAGGCGATCTCCGGCGTGAGGAAAGACTGAACATCAAGCGCCTGCAGGAAATTGGAAGCTACCGTGGCCAACGCCACCGCCGGAACCTACCCGTCCGCGGTCAGAAGACCCGTAACAATGCCCGCACTCGCAAAGGACCGCGCAAGACGGTAGCCAAGAAGAAGAAATAGGAGGATTAGACTATGGCACGCAAAACCAAGAGCAAAGCCAGAACCCGTAAACGTCGGGCAAGGAAGAACATACCATCGGGTGTCGCGCACATCCATTCGACCTTCAACAACACCATCGTCACCATCAGCGACCCCAACGGCAACGCGGTAGCCTGGGCCAGCGCCGGTGCGCTCGGCTTCAAAGGAAGCCGCAAGTCGACCCCTTATGCCGCTCAGTTGTCGGGAGACGCCTGTGCAAAAGCCGCGATGGAACACGGCATGCAGCGCGTAGAAGTATCCGTCAAAGGGCCGGGGCCCGGCCGCGAGGCGGCGATTCGGTCGTTACAAAGCGCCGGGCTGGAAATCACGGCGATCAAGGACGTCACCCCCGTGCCCCACAACGGCTGCCGTCCGCCGAAACGGCCGAGAGGCTAAGGAAGGCACATGATTAAGGGAGGTTGTACATTTGAAGGATCTGAGGTTTGAAAAACCGGAGACGCGCATCATTCACGATGGCGAGACCAAAGGTGAATTCGAGATTTCCCCCTTGGAGCGGGGATACGGTGTCACGCTGGGCAATGCCCTGCGTCGGGTGCTGCTCTCGAGCCTGCCGGGTGCCGCGATCGTGAATTGCCAGATAGACGGCGTGCAGCATGAATTCTCCTCTGTTGACGGAGTCGTCGAGGATGTCACCGCGATCGTCCTGAACCTCAAGGAGGTCATTCTCCGTATTCAAGACGAGGACCCCAACGCAGAAAAGCAGCTGATTATCGACGTCGACGGACCGAAGGACGTCACGGCCGCAGACATCAAGAAGGTCATGCAGCAGGACGACATGGATGACGATGTCGTCATCGTAAATGAGGATCAGCACATCGCGACCGTCAATGAAGGTTATTCGCTCCGCATCAACATGATGGCCCGCCAGGGCGTGGGCTATGTCAGCGCCGAAAAGAACAAAGCCTACGACAGTTCGGTCGGTGTCATCCCCATGGACAGTATCTATACGCCTGTCCAGCGTGTGCAGTATGATGTCGAGAAGACCCGCGTCGAGGACCAGGCGGATCTGGACAGGCTGTATATGGAAATCGAGACCAACGGCAGCGTCACACCCAAGGAGGCGCTCGGCATCGCTTCGAAGATGATGATCGACCATCTCGAGCTGGTTGTCGAACTATCTGAGAAAGCTCAGGAAGAGGATTTCATGGTCGAGCGCAAGGACAATCAGAGCTCCCATGTGCTCGAGCTGCAGATTGAGGACCTCGATCTGTCCGTTCGCAGCTACAACTGCCTCAAACGGGCGGGGATCAACACCGTCGAGGAGCTGACGCAGAAGACCGAGGAAGACATGATGAAAGTCCGCAACCTCGGCAAGAAATCGCTCAAGGAAGTCAAGCAGAAGCTTGAAGATCTGGGCCTTTCGCTCGCCCAACATTCATAGGAGGTATCCACCATGCCGACATACAGAAAACTTAACCGCAGGACGGACCAGCGCAAGGCCATGCTTCGTGATCTGGTCACGCATCTGATTCTGCACGAACGCATCGAGACGACCCAGAAAAAGGCCAAGGAACTCGGTCGATTGATGGATAGAATGATCAGCCTCGGCAAGAAAGGGACGCTCGAAGCCCGCCGCCGTGCAGCTCGGACGGTCCGCTTCCTCGAGGACGAGGAAGGCCAGAACGCGCTCAAGAAGCTGTTCGAGGACATCGCGCCGAGATACAGCGACCGCGAGGGCGGATACACCCGCATCGTCAAAGCGGGTCCGCGCCGCGGAGACGGCACGGAAATGGCCATCATCGAACTGGTCGAATGAAACGATGCGGGGTGGACCCTCGCATCGTTTTCTTTTCTATTTGACAAGCGGATTTGTTATAATGAAAGCGATTTGAGGTGATGCCGGGATGGCCTATATTGAAATCGAGAATCTCTCCTTCGCTTACGACAATAAGACGACGGCCCTTCAGGATGTCTCCTTATCGGTCGAGCAGGGGGAGTGGGTGTCGATTCTCGGACACAACGGTAGCGGTAAGAGCACGCTTTCGAAACTACTTGTCGGTTTGCTGCGGCCGAAGAGCGGCAGCATTCGTGTCGATGGATTCGAGCTTTCCGAAGACACGCTAGCCGATATCCGGCGTCGGATCGGCATCGTTTTTCAGAATCCGGACAACCAGTTCGTCGGCGTTACGGTCCGCGATGATATAGCCTTCGGGCTCGAGAACCTCTGCATCCCGCGGGAGGAAATGATTGAACGGATAGAGGAATACAGCAAGAAAGTCGACATGTTCGATTATTTGAACAAGGAGCCGCAACAGCTCTCCGGCGGTCAGAAACAGCGGGTCGCGATAGCCGGCGTGCTAGCGATGCGCACCGATGTGATCCTTTTCGACGAAGCGACCTCGATGCTCGATCCCGAGGGCCGGAGTCGGCTTCTGCAGGACATGAAACGTCTGAATGAAGAAGGGGTGACCATCATCACCATCACCCATGATATGCGGGATGCGGTTCACTCCGACCGCATTGTGCTGCTTAAGAACGGCGGTGTGCTCGCGGACGATTCCGCCCGGAACATCCTTGGTGATAAGGAGCTGCTCGAGCAGGCCAGCCTCGAGCTGCTTCTCCCGCTTGAACTGATGCACACCCTTCAAGCCGAAGGCTTGGGGGACGACACACTCAGGGAGTATTTATGGCAATTGAGTTTGAACGGGTGAACTATGAATACCAGGCCTTTGACGGCAAAGCTTATCTTGCGCTGGCCGATGTCAATTTGTCCATCAACCTGGAAGGAGAGTTCATCGCCCTGGTCGGGGAGACCGGCAGCGGAAAATCGACCCTCGCTCAGCATATGAACGCACTGTTGACCCCGACGCAGGGACGGGTCAGGATGTTCGGCCTGACGATATCCCGTGATACAACGAGGGATAAGCACGTGAAACTGAACCCCATCCGTCAGAAGGTCGGACTGGTCTTTCAGTTCCCGGAGTATCAACTGTTTGAAGAGACGGTGCTCAAGGACATCACGTTCGGACCGCGTAATTACGGTGTTTCCGAGGAAGAGGCGACGGCCCGCGCCAAAAAGGCGATTCACACCGTGGGTCTGGATTCGTCCTATCTCGAGCGTAGCCCCTTCAGCCTCAGCGGCGGAGAGAAGAAACGCGTAAGCATCGCGGGAATTCTTGCGATGGAACCGTCCGTGCTTGTTCTCGACGAGCCGACGAGCGGCTTGGACCCGCTCGGCAGGAAGGCGCTTCTCGAGGTCTTTAAGAACATCCACGAGCAGGAAGGAAAAAGCGTCATGCTGATTACTCACGACATGGACGCTGTCTATGAATATGCGAAACGCGTGCTGGTGATGCGTGAAGGGAACGTGGTCTACGACGGCGCGCCTTCGCAGCTGTTCACTCGCCGCAATATCCGGGTGTGGAATCTGGACGTGCCCGATGTCTTGAAGGTCACTTTCGCATTGAAGGACCGGTTCAATCTCGAGGTCCCCGGTCTTCCGAGGAACCGACGCGAGCTGCTTGAAGCGATGCGGGAGGTGCTAGCGTGAATAACGTCGTCATCGGGCGGTATCTACCCGGCAATGGAGTGTTGCACCGCATGGACCCCCGGACCAAGCTTCTGGGTCTGGTCTTCCTCTTGGCGTCCGTCTTCCTCATCGACCGCTTTTTCCACATGTTGCTCGCCCTCGGGCTCATCATCGTGCTGCTGCTTGTCAGTCGTATCAGTCCGAAACGTGTCTATCTCGGTATGCGTCCGATTCTTTTTCTGCTGCTGTTCACGTTCATCTTCCAGATCGCTTTCAATGAAGAAGGGGACCTGCTTTGGTCCCTGCCGCTCAACTGGAGTCTCTCGAGCCTGGCAGCGGTTGTCGCCATCGTGTTTCTGTGGGGTTTCACCAGGCGGTATGTGCGCTTCAGCCTGCTGTATTTCCTGCTGGGCGCCGCGGCTGTTCTGACGGCGCTCGCCAACCTGGATTATGGATACACCCTGACGACCGGTACGCTCGAAGTCTATGAGGACGGGCTGCAAAGCGCCTTCTTCATCATGTTCCGTCTGATTGTCATCGTGGCGATTTCGACCATGGTGACGATGAGCACGAAGCCCACTGACTTGAACCTAGGACTGGAATACATTCTTAAACCCTTCAAGATTCTACGCGTCAACACGGAAGAGATTGCGATGATCATCGCAATCTCGCTTAGGTATATCCCGACACTGCTGGATGAGGCGAACAAGATCATGCTCGCCCAGGCGAGCCGCGGCGTGGATTTCAAGGAAGGTCGTCTAAAAGAAAAAGTCACGCAGATTGTCTCCCTCCTGGTTCCGATGTTCATCATATCCTTCCAACGCAGCGACGATCTCGCGAACGCCATGGAGGCGCGATCTTTCGTCCCGGGCGCCCCGCGCACCAAACTTCATGTGCTCATCTGGAGACGGCTTGATTACGTCGCGCTGGTGGTTATCTTCGCCCTATTTCTGGCTTCACTGGGAGCGAGACTGGTATGAAGCTTCTGGAATGGCTTGCGACTTTCGACGTTCCCTATGACGAAAAGGTAGTTTTCCGCGATCCCGATGGTCAGCAGCATCAAGGCCCGAACAAGGTCCACATGCAGCTCAAGCGATGGGACGCTGCTTTAAAGAGTCGCTACACCTATGAACGCCTTCATGTCTTCGAGACGCTGGCACGGGTCGGCAAGGTGAAAATCGAAGATGGTGCCATCCGCAGGATATATCTGCGCGAACGAGGGATCCGTCGTCGCCTGCGTTTGGAATTCGCCTACGAAGGCTCGGCGTTTCTGGGGTTTCAGCGTCAACGCAACGGCCGCACCGTGCAGGGCGTGCTCGAGGAGTCGTTCAGCGCCTTCTATCAGACCGCTGTTCATGTCTTCGGCGCCGGACGGACCGACAAGGGCGTGCACGCAATCCTTCAGACGGCGCATCTCGATGTCCCGGATGTGGACATCGAGATGGAGAGAATCCTGTATGCCGTTGATCGGATGCTGCCGAAGGACATTCAACTCAAGCGGGTCCTCCCGGCGCCGGATGTCTTCCACGCCCGATATGATGCCGCCCGGAAGATTTATCGCTACACCTTGATGCACGTCGAGGATCCCTTCTATGCACACCAGGCGCATTTCTATCCGCGCGTCGACCATGATCGGCTGCAGGCCATCGTCGATGTCCTCAAGGGCACTCATGATTTCACGGGGTTAGCGAAACACACCCCGGGAGCGAATCCGCTTCGAACGCTCGAGGATATCCGCGTTGTCGCGGAGGGTGAACGCACACATATCGATATCATCGGAGATGGTTTCCTCCGGCATATGGTTCGCATCATCGTCGGGAACGCGCTCAAGAGTATCGAGAAAAATACGAATCTCCTTGAAGACGCGCTGAAGAACCCTCAAAGCAACACCATCATGCACATGGCCCCTCCGGAAGGGCTTTACCTCAAGCGTGTCGAATACAAATGAAAAGCGCAGCTCCGTGCTGCGCTTTGCTTGGAAAGAGATATCAGATAGCCTGGCTTTCCTGTTGTTTTTTTTCGAGGCGCCGTTTGAAGAACACCCGTCGAAACACGACCACACCTCCGAGGATGAACAGATTGAAAAGCACGATGGTCGCACCGGAGGGCCATCCCAGGATGAACGAGAGATAGATGCCAACGAGGACGGAAGTTTCACTGAAGAGAATCGCGATCAGCAGGGTGCTTTTGAAACTGCGTCCGATTTTCATTGCGGCGGCAACCGGGATGATCATCAAACTCGAGACCAGCAGCACGCCGACGGTTTCAATCGCGAGCGAGATGACAATGCCGAGTATGATGGTTGAAAAGAATTGGAACAGATTGACCCGGATGCCCAGCAGACGTGCATAGGATTCATCGAAACTGATGATGACGATCTGCCGGTAGAAAATCAGGATCAGCAATAAGATGACGGCGGTCGTGATGGAGATGATATAGACGAAATTGCGGCCGACGGTGAGGATGCTGCCGAAGAGATAGTTGTAGATTTCGGTGCTGAAGCCGCCGCTCAAAGAGATGAACAGCGCGCTCAGGGCCGTTCCCAGACTGATGACGATGGGCATCGAGATTTCCTTGTAGTTTTTGTAGTAGCTGCGCAGTGCCTCGATCAGCAATGCCCCGATTACCGCGAAGAGCATACCGATGTAGAGCGGATCTTGAATAGGCAGACCGAGAATGTTGAGAAAGAACAGTCCGATCGACAATCCTGCAAGCGAAAAGTGAGATAGCGTATCGGCGATCAGGCTCAACCGCTTGATGACCACGAAAGAGCCAATCATCGGGGCGAGAAGCCCTACGAGCACCCCGGTGATGATGGCGAACTGCATGAATTCCCGTTCGAGGACACTTCGGATAAAACCGGATGCGATTTCAAACTCCATGTCTTGAATCCCCCCCGGCGTGCAAATCGGAGGCGCTACGAAGGAAGGAACGACCTTCTCTCAGTTGCATGATATGTGTGTAGTTCGCGTTCCCAGGACTTAGGTGATGAGAGATCAGGATGATTGTCACGCCGTCTTCGTTCAGCCCGTTGACGACGTTGTAGAATTGTTCGACATTTTCTTTGTCGACGCCGACCGTCGGTTCATCGAGAATCAGAAGGTCCGGCCGGTTGATCAGCGCGCGCGCAATGAAAACGCGCTGCAGCTGGCCTCCGCTCAGAGTGTTGATGTTCTCGTGCTGGAGTTCCAGAATCCCCATGCGGTCCAAGAGGGCCAGTTTCTGCTCTTCGGTGACTTTCGAGTAGCGGCTGACGTGCATAATCTCATTCAGGGTGATGGGGAACTCGTAGTTGAAATCGTCGAGTTTCTGAGGGACGTAGCCGATGCGGATCCAGTTTTCGAATTGATTGATTTCCTTATTATCGAGAAAGACTTTCCCATCAGGAACGGGATTGATGCCCAGCAGACATTTCACAAGCGTACTCTTACCACTTCCGTTGTTGCCGACGACGACCAAAAAATCTCCATCCTCAATCTCAAAGGAGACATCTTTGAGTACTGTGCGATAGTCGTAACCGAAAGTCAGGTTTGATACGGAGACACGCATCCTACTCATCCCTTTCACAATCAAGAACATTATAACATGTCGCAGCCCCATCAAAAATGTTTTGCGCAAATTCAAGCCCACAAGTTCCAGGCGGTCATCGAAGATATTTTATTTCGAGGGAAAATGTGCGATAATGGAAGAAACCCGACCCGGCGGGGAGTGACTTCATGAAACGAAAATTCATTACATTCGAAGGCCCGGAAGGGTCTGGCAAAACATCTGTGCTGAAAGCCGTCGAGGCCCGTCTCAAAAGAAGGGGCGTCGATGTTTTATCGACGCGTGAGCCGGGCGGCAGTGACATTGCCGAACAGATTCGGCAGATTATCCTGGACATCGAAAACCGCAAGATGGAACCTCGCACGGAAGCGATGCTGTATGCGGCCGCCCGTCGACAACACATCTCCGAGGTCATCTGGCCTGCACTGGAAGACGAAAAGGTCGTCCTTTGCGATCGCTTCGTTGACAGCTCGCTTGCCTATCAGGGATATGGTCGCCAGCTTGGTTATGAAGCTGTCTATGATTTGAATCTGTTCGCTATCAACGGTTGCCTTCCGGATCTGACCATTTTCATCGATGTTCCCCCGACCATCGGTCTCGATAGAGTTTTCGACAACAGCCGGGATGTCAACCGCCTCGACCTTGAGAGCCTGACTTTCCATGAACGCGTCTATCGTGGCTACCAGCTGCTGATCGACAAAGAGCCCGGGCGCATCAAAGTGGTCGACGGGAATCGCCCTGTCGAGGATGTCGTCCCTGATGTGATGGCGTTGATCGGGATGCTTGAGGATACGTGAAAGGAGCGGATCGGGGATGGATAAGGACCGCTTGAGACACGCGCAACCGGAAGCGCTCCGTATGGTCCGCAACAGTTATGAGCGTGGACGCCTCTCTCATGCGTATATCTTTGAAGGCGACGCCGGCACGATGAAACTGGACGCCGCCCTTTTTTTCGCGGCGCTGCTGTTGTGCGAAGCTGAAGAAGAGCGACCGTGCGGGCGTTGTTCCGCTTGTCGTCGCATCGAGCATCAGACCCACCCGAACGTGCTTCACATCCGCTCGGAAAAACAACAAGTAAAAAAAGAGAGCGTCCAGCGCCTGCAGGATGATTTTTCGAAGACCGCCCTCGAGAGCGGCCAGAAAATCTACATCATCGAAAACGCGGACTTCATGACCCCGCATGCTGCGAATGCACTGCTCAAGTTCTTGGAAGAACCGCATCCTGACATTCACGGCATCCTGCTTGCCGAAGATGCCGCGTCTTTGCTTCCGACGATACGCTCCCGCGCGCAGATTGTGCCCTTTCACCCTCTCCCCAGGGCGACCATCGAGACCACGCTTCTCGAGGAGGGGTATGAGGCGTTCCATGCACGTCTGGCCTCGGAACTGAAAAGCACACCTGAAGAAGCGAGGTCGCTGCTTTCGGATGAACGGATTCCCGACATGGCCGATCTTGTCGAAACGGTCTACCGGGCGTTGCTTGAAGACGATTCGCCATTGCTTGCCTTCGAAGCAAGAACCCGGGACCTCGGTCGTGACCGGGATGCGCTCGATACGCTCCTAGCGCTTTTCATCCTCTACCAAAAAGACCTTATCTATGATAAAATAGAAAATCGCAACCAGATTGTCTATGCAGAGCACATCGACACCCTCGAGCGTCTCGCAGAGACGTTCACTCTCGAGGGACTGATTGAAGTCCTTGAACGGATGTTGACGCTTCAAGCGCGACAGCGAAACTACGTCAACTTCCGGCTGGCCTTCGACAACATCCTGCTCTTGATGGAAAGAAGGTATCGCCATGAATCAGATTGATGCTGTCGGCGTCCGTTTCCGCCCCGTCGGCAAACGATATTATTTCACAGCCGGTCCGATTGATCCTTCCGTGGGAGATATGGTGGTCGTCGAGACAATCCGCGGCATTGAAGTCGGTGAAGTCGTCGAAATCGATAGATCCTTGGACCAGGACAGCCTCGACTCCCCTCTCAAACCCATTATCCGACGGGCATCCCAGAAGGATCTCGCCCAGGATCAAGAGAACCGGGCTGCTATCCCCCAAGTTCTTGAGCAGACCCGTGAACATGTAAAGCATCACGGCCTGCCAATGAAGCTGCTTGATGCCGAGTACACGCTGGATCGTTCAAAGCTGATTATTTATTTTAATGCGGAGGGCCGCATTGATTTCCGCAATCTCGTCAGGGACCTTGCAAACGAGTTCCGCCTCCGCATCGAACTGCGTCAGGTCGGCGCTCGCGACGGTGCGAAGTTTCTGGGCGGCATCGGTCCGTGCGGGTATCTGCTCTGCTGCAACACTTTCCTTGCAGAATTCGAGACGGTTTCCATCAAGATGGCGAAAAACCAGAACCTCTCGTTGAATCCATCGAACATCTCCGGTCTTTGCGGAAAGCTGCTCTGCTGCATTCGTTACGAGGACGACACCTATACCGCCCACCGGGAGGGTATGCCGAAAATGTCCTCCAGGGTGAAGACGGAACAAGGTCCGGGGAAAGTCATCGGCAAGAATATCCTGGAACGTAATGTCCGGGTCCAGCTTGAAGATGGAGAAATTGAAACTTTCGATGTGGAAGACCTGCTTGAGGTCGAGACTTATGACCGGCTGGAGTTCGCCGAGAGTGGCAAGGACTAACAGCTCTGAACAGCTCCACTATCTCCTTGGCTTTTCCGGTCTCCGCATGGTGCAGGATGAAAAGATGTTGTGTTTCTCCCTTGATTCCGTCCTGCTCGCCGATTTTGCCAGGCTCACCAAGGACACGCGGGTCATTGTGGATCTGGGGACCGGTTTCGCCCCTGTGCCGTTGTTTCTGAGCACACGAGCATCGGCGGCCATCTATGGTATGGAAATCCAGCCGAGGGCCGCGGAGATCGCTCGTCGGAACATCCGCCTGAACGGCCTTGAAGACACCATCACCATCGTCGAGGATGACCTGCGGCGTGCACACGAGCATTTCACTTCTTCCAGCGCGGATTACATCACCTGCAATCCGCCGTATTACAATTACGGCACGAAAGCTTTGGGAGCTTCAAAAGCGAAGAACCTCGCCAAGCATGAACAAGATCTCTCCTTGCAGGATATCGTCCGGACGGCGCGCTACCTCCTTTGCAACAAAGGCCGGCTGGCGCTGGTGCACAAGCCGGAGCGGATTGAAGAGGTGATCGCCCTCCTGGCCGAAGAGCGCCTGCATCTCAAAAGGCTGCGCATGGTGCACTCCAGGCAGGACAGCAGGGCCTCCCGGGTGCTGTTCGAAGCCGTTGTCGGCGGACGCATCGGCGGCGTGGAGGTTCTTCCTCCGCTTGTGGTGCATGAGGGGGAGGACTATTCCGAGGAAGTGCTCCGAATATTCAAGAGGAAGTGAGCCGATGCACATCCAGCGTAGTTATCTCGATGAAACCCCGGCCCTGTATCTGGTGCCGACGCCCATCGGAAACTTAAAAGATATCACCTATCGCTCGGTGGAGATTTTGCAGACTGTCGCGCGGATTTATGCGGAAGACACCCGCCATAGCAGCGGCCTACTCAGGCACTACGGCATCGACACGCCGTTGCGAAGCTTGCACGAGCACAACGAATCCGCCCGTATCGAGGAAATCGACAACATACTTGCAGAAGGCGTCGAGGTGGCCCTGATCACGGATGCAGGGACGCCGCTCATCAGTGACCCGGGCGGCCGGCTTGTCGATACCCTGGTTGCTCGTGGAAGAAAAGTGGTGGCCCTTCCGGGTCCGACCGCCTTCCTTCCCGCCATCGTTGCCTCCGGTCTTCCGCCGCATCCATTCCTGTTCTTCGGCTTTCTGCCGTCGAAAGCGGGCGAACGCAGACAACGCCTGCGCGCGCTTTCAACACTGACTTATACCCTTGTCTTCTACGAAGCCCCGCAACGACTGCATGCATCGTTGGAGGCGATGAAGGAAAGCTTCGGCGAGCGCCGAGTGGTCATCGCCAGGGAGCTTTCGAAAAAATATGAGGAAATCACCCGGCTGAGACTTTCCGAAGTCCACGATTTGCCCAAGCTCAAAGGCGAACTCGTCCTCCTCGTCGAAGGTGCGTCGCAGGATGTCTCGCTTGAGCTTGTCGACGCGGTCGATCACGTGCAGCTCCTGCTTGAGGACGGATTCAGCGAGAAGGATGCAATCAAGCAGGCGGCCTCCGCGCGGGGCGTCAAGAAGAACGAGGTCTACATGGCTTACCAAAGATACAAAACGAACCTTGAATAAGGAGTGAAACCTATGGCGAAGACGTTCTACGTCACCACGCCGATCTATTACCCGAGCGGCAAGCTGCATATCGGGAACACCTATACGACGGTGCTTTGCGATATGCTCAGGCGATACAAGGAGATGCGCGGCTACGATACGTACTATCTGACCGGCATGGACGAGCATGGAAAGAAAATCGAGACCGTCGCGGAGGAACGCAATCTGCCACCGAGCGAGCACGTCGATGAGATCGCCGAGCAGACGCGGGCGCTATGGGACCGGATGCAGATTTCCTATGATGATTTCATCCGCACGACGGAGAAACGCCACAAGACCGTCGTCCAGAAGATATTCGAGCAGCTCCTCGAACAAGGGGACATCTACCTCGGCACCTACGAGGGACACTATTGCATGCATTGCGAGGCCTTCTTCACCGAAAGCCAGCTGGGTGAAGGGGCGACTTGTCCCGACTGTGGCCGTGAGACCAGCAAGCTTAAAGAAGAGAGCTATTTCCTACGGCTCAGCAAGTATGAGAAACAGCTTCTCAAGTTCATCGAGGACAATCCTGACTTCATCACGCCGGAATCGAGGCGCAACGAAGTGCTCGAGTTCATCCGTCAGGGCCTCAACGATCTGAGTGTCTCCCGGACGACTTTTGATTGGGGCATCAAGGTCATCAGCAACCCCAAGCACGTCGTCTATGTTTGGATTGATGCTTTGTCGAACTATCTGAGCGCCCTTGGCTATTTGACCGATGACGACAGTCTCTACAAGAAGTATTGGCATGGCGACGAAGTCGTGCATGTCGTCGGCAAGGACATCCTGCGCTTCCATGCCATTTACTGGCCGATCATGCTCATGGCACTGGATGTACCCATAACTTTCCGGCTGCACGCGCATGGCTTCTACATGATGAAGGAAGGCAAGATGAGCAAGTCGAAAGGCGGGGTCATCTATCCCGATACGCTCATGGAGCGCTATGGACTTGACGAACTACGCTATTTCCTCCTCCGGGAGCTGCCCTACGGCGGCGATGGCGTCTTCACGCCGGAAACGTTCGTCGAGCGCATCAACTATGATCTGGCGAATGATTTCGGGAATCTTCTCAACCGCACCGTGTCGATGATTAACAAGTATTTCGACGGCAAGGTCACTGCCTTTTCGAAAGAAGGGACCGACTACGACGCCTCGCTGCGCGAGACGTGTGAACAGACCATCAAGGAATATACGGAAAACATCGAGGAGCTCAAGGTTGCGGAAGCGATCCGGTCCGTGTGGAAGCTCATCTCCCGCACCAACAAATATATCGACGAGACCACGCCGTGGATTCTGGGCAAGGACGACTCCCGCCGGGCGGAACTCGAGAACGTGCTCTATCACCTGAGCGAATCCCTGCGCTTCATCGGGGTTCTGCTCCGGCCCATTCTGCTGGATGCGAGCGAGTCCCTCTTCAGGCAGCTCGGCATCCCTCAAAAGCTCCGCGGCTTCGATACACTGGAGTTCGGGACGCTTGACGCTGTCGAGACCGTCAGTAAACCCTCCCCTCTCTTTCCTCGCCTGGATGTCGAGGAAGAGGTCGAGAAGCTTCAACGCATCATCCGTGGCGACGATGCGGAGGAATCTGAAGAGTCTGATGAGGAGAAAGCCACCATCGAGGACTTTGTCAAACTGGACGTGCGGGTCGCGAGAGTCGTCGACAGCAAGCCGCATCCCAACGCCGACAAACTGCTCGTGCTCCAGGTCGATATCGGCGGGGAGCAGCGCCAGATTGTCGCCGGCATCGCCAAGCACTATGATTCCAAGGAGCTGATCGACAAACACGTCGCGGTCATTGCCAACCTCGAACCGGTCACGCTGCGCGGTGAGAAAAGCGAGGGGATGCTGCTAGCGGGCTCCAACGACGACGAGCTCGAAGTGCTGACCCTCGATGGACTCAACCCCGGAGACAAGATTCAGTGACAATCATTACATAAGCATTGACAAGCAGCACCCGATGGGCTATTATATCCTTTGGTACATTTCCAAACCCCATAGCCCCGATCCCTTATCGATTTAGGAGGCTAGCTCGACATGAAAACATACATGACCAGAAAAGAAGACGTCGACCGGAACTGGTTCGTCGTCGACGCGAAAGGGCAGCGACTCGGACGCCTATCAACCGAAGTGGCCGCGCTTTTGAAAGGCAAGCATAAGCCGACGTTCACACCCCACGTGGACAATGGCGACTACGTCATCGTCATCAATGCGAAGGACGTGGAACTCACCGGGAAAAAATGGGAGCAGAAGAAATACTATCGCCACTCCCAGCATCCCGGCTCGCTCAAGGAGCGGACCGCCGAGGAGATGAACCGGAAACATCCCACGAAGATGGTCGAACTCGCCATCAAGGGTATGCTTCCGCGAAACAAGCTCGGCAGCCGGATGTTCAACAAACTCTACGTCTACGAAGGCGAGGAGCATCCGCATCAGGCACAACAACCCACACCCTACGAGCTCGAAGGATAAGGAGGAAGACTACCGATGAAAGAAGAAACGCGATATCAGGGAACCGGGAGACGGAAGAACGCTATCGCACGGGTCATCTTGAAACCCGGATCCGGTGAGTTCATTGTCAACGACCGTCCCTTGAAAGAGCATATTCCTTCCCCTTCGATGCGGCTTGATGTGTTCCAGCCTCTCGAACTGACCGACAACAAGCAGTCGTTCGACATCCAGGTGAACGTCGATGGCGGCGGCATCTCGGGTCAGGCCGGAGCCATCCGTCACGGCATTGCCCGGGCCCTTTTAGAAGTCAGCGCCGATTACCGAAAACCGCTGAAGAAAGCGGGACTTCTCACACGTGACCCTCGCGAGAAGGAACGCAAGAAATACGGACTCCGCAAGGCGCGTCGCTCGCCGCAGTTCAGCAAGCGTTGAACATTCCTGCAAATCGCCCCCACAAAGAGTCCCCCTCTCCGCAGGGGGACTTTTTCAATCCCGGACTTGCCCGTTTCCATCAGGAACCTTATAATGAAGATTAGTCCGATCACCGTATAGGAGGCCACAACATGGACGTCAGAGTGCGCTACGCCCCGAGCCCGACCGGATATCTGCATATCGGGAACGCCCGGACCGCGCTTTTCAATTATCTTTTCGCCCGCCGCCACGGCGGCTCCTTCATTGTCCGCATCGAAGACACGGATGTCGCCCGCAATGTCGACACCGGTGTCGAGGACCAGCTTTCGCTTTTGCGCTGGCTGGGTATCGACTGGGACGAATCCATCGACAAGGAAGGCGGGGTCGGTCCTTACCGTCAACTCGACCGCCTCGAATGGTATCGACATTACGCGGAAGCCCTCATCGAAAGCGGCATGGCTTATCGATGTTATTGCACGGATGAGGAACTCGAAGCCATCAAGCGTGAACAGGAGGCCTCCGGCGCGGATCGGTTCCACTATCCACGACGCTGTCTCGACAAGCCGGAACAGGACGCTCCCTACGCCATCCGCTTCAAAGTGCCCGATGCGACGCGCTACGCCTTCGATGACCTTATCAAGGACACCGTGACGTTCCAAAGTGAAGATATCGGTGATTGGGTCATTATGAAGCGCAACGGGATTCCGACCTACAACTTCGCCTGCGCTATCGATGATGCGTTGATGAAGATATCGCATGTGCTGCGAGGCGAGGACCACATTACAAATACACCCCGCCAGTTGATGGTGCTCGACGCTCTGGGCTTCAAACGACCAATCTACGGCCACATGCCGCTGATTGTCGATAAAGACGGACGCAAGTTATCCAAACGTTCCGGGTCTGTGCTGCAGTACATCAGCCAGTTCAAGGAACGCGGTTTCCTCCCCGAAGCGTTGTTCAATTTCATCGCGCTTCTAGGCTGGAGCCCGGATGCGAAAGCGGAAGTGTTCACCCCCGGGGCTTTGGTTGAACGTTTCGATGAAAACCGGCTATCGGGCTCGCCCGCCACGTTCGACGCCGGTAAGCTGCACTACCTCAACCACCAGCACATCCAGCGTCTTGAGCTGGATGAAGCTGTAGCCTTATGCCGTCCGTTCCTTGAGTCGGAGGGCATTACCGAAGACAAAGATCCGGCGTGGGTCCGCGAACTGGTCTCGCTTCTGCAGGAGCGGCTTGATTATGGAGCGGAGATTGTTGATCTTTACCATGCCTTCTTCAAGGGTCCCTTCACCCTCGAAACGGAAGCGAGGGAATTCCTCGCCGCCACAGACGGCGCCGCAACCTTGCTTGGTGACTTGAAAGGCCGACTGCAGGCGCTCGATACGTTCGATGCCGATGCAATCAAGCAAGCCATCAAACAGGCCGGAAAGGCGACAGGCATGAAGGGCAAGCAGCTGTTCATGCCCGTAAGGATTGCAATCAGCGGCCGCATGAAGGGTCCGGACCTGCCACGCATGATCTCCCTGCTGGGTCGGGAGACGGTCCTGCAGAGAGTTTCAAAGACCCTGGATACCCTTGAATAGCCAAAATCGGTTGCATTCTGTCGAACTTCATAGTATAATGGCCCTATCACGTTAGGAAAAGGAGATTTTTGGTTACATGACTGGCACAGTTAAGTGGTTCAACTCTGAAAAGGGCTATGGCTTCATCACCAAGGACGATGAATTCGTCAGCGAAGAGGAAATGCAGACAGAACGTGCACGCGATGTCTTCGTCCATTACAGCGCCATCAACCAGGAAGGTTTCAAGACACTCAATGAAGGCGACAAGGTGGAGTTTGAAGTAGTCGAAGGCGACCGCGGCCCGCAAGCGGCCAACGTTGAAAAGCTTTAAACGGAGTTGAAGACAGGGGGGAAACCCCCTGTTTTTTTATCATTAAAGGCCGGTTCGTTTCCTCGCCGGGCCGGCTGTGTTAAAATAGTATCGATCGGGATACTTCGAAAGGTGGGCTTTTTATGCGCCTCTACAATTCATTGACGAAACGGACCGAGACGTTCGAACCGAAGCGTGAGGGAATCATCGACATCTACGTCTGCGGCCCGACCGTCTATAACTATATCCACATCGGCAACGCCCGCCCGGTGGTGTTTTTCGACGTTGTGCGACGGTTTTTCGAACACATGGGATATACCGTGAACTTCGTCTCGAACTTCACCGATGTCGACGATAAGATTGTCACGAAGGCGCTTGAGGATGAGACTGACGAGATGACCATCGCGAACCGTTTCATCGAGGCCTTCTACCGTGACGTCGAACGACTCGGCAGCACCACGAAATATCTCGCGCCGCGGGTTACCGAACACATGAGCGCGATCATTGACTACATCGACCGGCTTGTCCGAAGCGGGTACGCCTATGAAAGAAACGGGAATGTCTATTTCCGGGTTTCGGAGATTCCCGATTACGGGATGCTTTCGGGGCGCCGGGTGGAAGAACTCATGGAAGGCGCCCGGGTCTCAGTCGAGGCCGAGAAGGAGAATCCCCTTGATTTCACGCTCTGGAAACGCGTCGAGGAGGGCGTGACCTATCCCTCTCCCTGGGGTGAGGGTCGACCGGGCTGGCATACCGAATGCGTCGCCATGATTGAAGAGATTTTCGGTGGGCACATCGACATCCACGGCGGCGGAACGGGGTTGATGTTCCCGCATCACGAGAACGAGATTGCGCAGCACCGAGCTGTCCATGGTCATCCGATCGCCAACTACTGGATGCACAACGGCCTGCTCAACATCGACCAGCAGAAGATGTCGAAGAGCGAAGGGCGGGTCATTCTCGTCAAGGACCTCGACTACGATTACATGGGATTCAGGCTGTTCACGCTCAACACCCATTATCGCGCCCCCATCGATTATTCGGACGAGACGTTGACCAACCATGTCAACGACTGGCAGAAAATCAAGCGGACCTACGCCCAGACGTTCTATCGTCTCGATCTGGCTGAGAAGCTTGATCGCAACGGTTCCTTCGACAGCCGCCTCAACCGCATCTACCACAATTTCATCGAAGCCATGGAACAGGATTTCAACACACCCAACGCCATCACGGAACTGCACAATTTAACCAAATATGCCAACCAGAAGCTGCGAGAGAAGGACACCTTTCCGCAGATGCGCGCAGCGGTTGAACTTTTTGACACCTTTTTCCGGGTCCTCGGACTCGACCCCAGAGTCCGCCGCCTCACCCAGAACGACCGTGCGCTGTATCACGCCTGGACCGAGGCGCGGCAGCACAAGGAGTACGAACGGGCCGATGCAATCCGGGAGAAGCTGCAGGAAAGGGGCATCATCTGAGGATGCTGACCTACAACGCACAGACGCTCGCCTACATCGGTGATGCGGTTTATGAGCTCAGAGTGCGCGAACACCTGCTCGCCACGGGCCACAGCCAGGCGAAGAATCTTCACCGCGCCGCGATTGAACGGATCAACGCGGCCGCTCAGCAGCGGGCCTTGAACCGGCTCTATCCGTTGCTGACGGAAGCGGAGCGTGATGTCGTCCGCAGAGGGCGTAACGCACCATTGGCCCGCAAGTCCCGCAAGGAAGACCTGATGACCTACAAGCTCGCGACGGGCCTTGAAGCCCTCATCGGCCGTCTTCATCTCAGCGGGGAACAGGAGCGGCTGGATGAATTGTTCGATGCGATTCTCTAGTTTTCGCAGCAACAGGTTTCACCGATTTTTCTGCCGGTCTCCTTTGCAGAGGCCTGTTAGTCTGAAGGTGGTAGCGTGATGATTCATGGCAGGAATCCGGTTTGGGAAGCACTCAGAGCCGGCAGGCGGATCGAGGCTGTCTATATCCAGAAGCGGCGCGAGGACTGGCTTATCACCCGGTTAGAACAAACCGGGGCAGAGATTGTCCGGTTCTCCCGCGAGGAAATGGATGAGCGTTTCGGTGAAGGGCACCAGGGATTCGCGGCGAAGGTTGAGCCTTATCGCGAGGCCAGTCTTGACGCGGTGCTCGCAAAAGGGGACGCCAGCGTCTTCCTGATGCTTGATGGTGTCGAGGACCCCCATAACTTCGGTGCCGTGCTGCGCAGCGCCGAGGTCTTCGGTGCGGACGGCGTCATCGTTCAGAAACGACGGAGCGCACCGCTGTCCGCTGCGGCTGTCAAAGTCTCCGCCGGGGCCGTCGAACATGTCGAAATCATCCGGGAGACGAATCTCAACCAGGCCATCCTGAAACTCCAAAGCAAGGGTTTCTGGATCATCGGCCTCGAGATGGAAACCGACCTGGCACTTGAAGCAGTCCCTGTTGATATGCCGCTTTGCCTCATCCTCGGCAGCGAACATAAGGGGCTACGCTCCTCAGTCCGCAAGAAGTGCGACTTTCTCGCCCACATTCCCATGCAGGGCCGCCTGAACAGCCTGAACGTCAGTGTCAGTGCCGGCATCGCGCTATACGACGTAACCCGAAGAAAGGGGAGCCATGGAAAGGGAACATAACGACTACGAAATCATCGACCGCATCCGTCAAGGCGACGAGGATGCTTTCGCACTCCTCGTCGCGAACTATTCCCGCCTGATTTCGAAGAAGATTCATAAGTTCAACCTCGCCTATGAGTACGACGATTTATACCAGGAATGTCTCATCATCATCCATCGCTCGGTCTGTTCTTTCAATGAGCATTTCCGGAAGACATTCACTCGGTATCTCGAGATGAATATCGAACGCCATTTGATCAGCTTTATCGAGAAGCGGAAGCGTCGCAGCCGCATTACCGCGCAATATCTTAACGACATAGCGGAGAACAATCATTGTCTTGGTGAGAGAAACGTCTATTACTCGTTGCACCTAGGGGAAATCCAGCGGCTTCTCTCCCCGGTGGAATATGCCGTCTATGTCGGTCGCGAGCTGAAAAGACTCGATTTCAAGACGATCGCCCGAAAGAACAATCTAGGGACCAAGGGCGCCTACAACGCCCTGCACCGTGCGAAGGCCAAAATAAAGGCCTATTTCGAGGATTAATGATTGACACCGAGCCCTCTATTTGGTAAAGTGTTAAGTTGCAAGGTTGTGATTAGACATGCGCAAAGAAGTACGCTTGATCTGTGAAGTCTGTTTCTCGAGAAACTACAAAGCGAGCAAGCACCCTGATGAGAAACGGCGACTCGAGGTCAAGAAGTTCTGTCGACGGTGCAACCGTCACACGACCCACAAAGAAAGCAAATAGGAGCGTTTCGCTATGGAAGACAAGACACAGAAAATTTCCAAAGTCATGGAGATCCTGAAAAAGGAATATCCTTTCGAGGGCTTGCTCCTCGGTGTTTTAGGCATTGCCGTGCTGGTCCTCGGCGTCTATATTTTCGAGGGCGAGGTTCTGGCGATTCAGCTGACGCATTGGTGGATCTTCGCCACTTCCTTCAGGATTGGCGTGTTCTCCGTCCTCGTCATGCTCATCGGCCTCACGGCCATCCTGGTCAGCCTGGCGCCTTTCTTCGTTCCCGGCCTCAAGGAGATGCGCCGCGTGACCTGGCCGAACCGGTCTCTGATGAGCAACCAAACCGCCCGCGTCTTCGGTTTCATCATCCTGCTGTCCTTGATGTTCATCCTGTATGATTTCATCTATCAGCCCATCTTCGAGTTCCTCTATGACATAGGGGCGTACTGACGATGAGCGACGCGCAGAAGGAAAGAAACTGGTTCATTGTCCAGACATACTCCGGGCAGGAGAATTCCGTCAAGGTCAATCTTGAACGCCGTATTGAATCGATGCAGATGGAGGACAAGATTTTCCAGGTTGTCATCCCTGAGCAGATCAAACGTGAGAAGAAAGCGGATGGGACGACGAAGGAAAAGGTAGAGAAAGTCTATCCCGGCTATGTCTTCATCGAGATGATTGTCACGGATGATTCCTGGTTTGTTGTCCGCAACACACCGGGCGTGACAGGGTTCCTTGGCTCAAGCGGTGGCGGGACGAAACCCGTTCCCCTCCCCCCCGAGGAGATCAACCCGATCCTGAAACGGGTGGGACTGCTTGAGACGCCTAAGCTCGACGTCGAGGTCGGTCAGAAGGTGCGGGTCACAGCCGGACCATTCATGAACCAGCTCGGTGTGGTCGAGAATGTCGACCACGAGCGTTCCGTTGTCACCGTGCTCGTCGAGATGTTCGGTCGCGAAACTCCGGCCCAGCTCACTTTCGATGAGATCGACACCAATGTCTGAATTCGGCAGCAGCCGTTGACTTGCACTGCGTAAAAGGGTATAATAGCGTGGCCCTTGCGCCATGCTTGTTTTTTGAGTGGGAGGGTGCCAAATGCATCCGTTTGACCACATCACGTAAATGAGGAGGTGTACAATCGTGGCGAAAGATGTATCAACTGTCGTGAAGCTACAGATTCCCGCAGGAAAGGCGAACCCCGCACCCCCGGTAGGCCCGGCGCTCGGCCAGGCCGGCGTGAATATCCAGGACTTCTGCACGAAGTTCAACGAGAAAACACGCGACCAGATGGGGAATATCATCCCTGTGGAGATCACCGTCTACAAGGACCGCTCCTTCACGTTCATCACCAAGACGCCGCCGGCGGCGGATTTGCTGCTCAAGGCAGCCGGTGTGGAAAAAGGAGCGAGCAACCCGCTGACTGAGAAAGTCGGAACCGTCACGCGCGAGCAAGTGCGTGAAATCGCGGAGACCAAGATGCCGGACCTCAACGCCAACGACATCGAAGCCGCCATGCGCATCGTCGAAGGCTCCGCACGCAACATGGGCATCACCGTCAAGGAAGATTGACGCGCATCACCCCTACAGCATTGTGGGAGGAAAACTATCCGTCAGACCACAAGGAGGAAAACCATGGCCAAACAAAGCAAAAAATACAAGGCGGCCCTTGAGAAAGTCGATCGTTCGAAAGCCTACGATCTCGAATCCGCCGTATCACTCGTGAAGGATATCTCCTATGAATCCTTCGATCCGGCCGTTGAAGCCGCGATGCGCCTCAATGTCGACCCCCGCAAGGCGGACCAGAACATCCGCGGTGCTATTGTGCTGCCGCATGGCACCGGGAAGTCAAAACGCGTCGTCGTCTTCGCGCAGGGCGAGAAGGCGAAAGAAGCTGAAGCCGCCGGCGCCGATTATGTCGGCGACGACGATCTCGTCGAACAGATCCAGCAAGGCTGGCTGGATTTCGATGCCGCCATCGCTGCGCCTGATATGATGCCGAAAGTCGGCAAGCTGGGAAGGATTCTTGGCCCGAAGGGCCTCATGCCGAATCCGAAGACCGGCACCGTCACCGACGATGTCAAGACTGCCGTCGAAGAGACAAAGGCCGGCAAGGTTGAATATCGTGTCGACAAGGTCGGGAATTTGCACCTGATTGTCGGTCGCCGTTCGTTCAGCGATGAACAGCTTATCGAGAATATCCGTTCTTTCTACGAGACCATCAAGCGGCTGCGCCCCTCGACCGTTAAAGGCGTCTTTATCAAGAATCTCGTGCTTTCGACGACCATGTCACCTGGTGTCCAGGTTGACACACGTAGCGTTTTGTAGGATAATAGCGACGTATCACAAAAAAGCATTGACATATTCTGTCGAAGACCCTGGGTGCGCACCACGCTTAATATCCCAGGCAGACAAAAGAAGCCAGGCTTCCACGCCCTCTTTTGTCTTCAGACAGAAGAGGGCTTTTCATTGCCACATACCAGGAGGTGGAATCTTGTCATCAAAAGCGATCGAAAAGAAAAAGCAACAGGTCGAAGCGCTAGCTGAACAGATGCGCGATGCCAATTCGGTCGTCCTCGTCGATTATCTCGGACTGGACGTATCGGAGGCCGACGCACTCAGAACCAGGCTTCGTGAGAATGACTGCCGGATGCAGGTCATCAAGAACAACATCATCCGTCGAGCGGCCGAGGCTGCTGGCTATCAGGAACTGACCCAGCATGTCGAGGGGCCCAACGCCGTCGTCTTCTCCTATGAAGACAGCGTATCGGCAGCCAAGACCGTCTACGAGTTCGCGAAGGAACATCCGGATATCGAACTCAAGGCCGGTTACGTCGACGAAGAGTACATGGACAACGAGTACATCCAGAAGATTGCCAGCATCCCCTCGCGCGAGGAGCTGCTCACCATGTTCGCCGGCGGACTCCTGCAGCCCGTCCGCAACATCGCCATCGCGCTGAACATGCACGCTGAAAACTTGCAGGAACAAGATAACGGATAATTGAAGGAGGAAAAATCATGGCAAAGCTCACTACGGAAGAGATTATTGAAGCGCTCAAGGAAAAAACGCTGCTCGAGCTCAACGAGCTCGTCGAGGCGATGAAGGAAGAGTTCGGTGTCGACCCGACCGCCGTGGCAGCCGCCGCACCGGGTGCCGGCGCGGAAGAGGAAGAGCCCAGTGAAGTGACCGTGACGCTCACGAGCGCCGGTGCGAAGAAAATCGGCGTCATCAAGGTCATCCGTGAAATCACCGGTCTCGGCCTCAAGGAAGCGAAAGCTCTCGTTGACGGCGCGCCGAGCCCCGTCAAGGAAGACATCGACCCCGACGACGCTGAAGAAATCAAAGAGAAGCTCGAAGAAGCGGGCGCCACTGTCGAAGTCAAGTAAGTTCGGGACCCGGGCGATTTTGCCCGGGTCTACTCTTTTCATGGCGGAGTGACATGCATGAGTCATTACTATGACCGTCATCCCCAGGCAGACAGCCAGAAGCGGACCGTTCAATTCGATCATGCGGGCCGGACGTTCGTATTCCATAGCGACGCCGGTGTGTTCTCGAAAGGAAAACTCGACGAAGCGACCCGCATGCTTCTACAAACGTTCACGCCCCCGCCGCACGCGCGATACGCGCTGGATCTGGGGTGCGGATATGGAGCGATCGGCATCGTCCTCTCATGCGTCCACGACCTCAAGACGACGCTGATTGATGTGAACGAGCGTGCACTAACACTAGCTGAAGCGAATGCCAAGGCGCACGGGGTCACCCCCGATGTACGCTATAGCGATGGCTTTTCCGCCCTGGAGGACGAGTGTTTCGACGTCATCGTCACGAATCCGCCGATTCGCATCGGCAAGACTGCACTGTATCCGATGCTTGAGGCAGCGGCGGACCATCTTACCGAGAATGGCGAGCTGTGGATCGTCGTCCGGAAGAAACAAGGTGCAAGGAGCCTGGTGGGACATCTGCGCGGACGCTTCTCTATTGAACGTATGAATCGACGCAAAGGCATTCACGTCTATCGAGCACGTCCTTTGGACACGGTCGGCTGATCCTCTTGTGCCACCCGAGCAATCGTTGCAAAAAAACATTGACGTGTTGACACCAAAGTGATAGAATGTAAAAATGCGTTAACGTGCGCTTTTTTGTGTTGCTATCATTTTTTTAATATCAAACGGGGTGTATAATTTTGAGCTACAAGGTCGTCAAATACGGCAGGAAAAGGGAACGCAGGAACTACTCCCGGGTCAAGTCCAGCGTAGATCTACCCAATCTCATCGAAGTTCAGACAAGTTCGTTCAATTGGTTCATCGAAGAAGGGCTGGAAGAGTTGCTGGACGATGTGTCCCCGATCGAGAACTTCACTGGCGGCCTCGAACTCTCATTCGAGGACATCGAGTTCGACGAACCCAAACACACCGCTCAAGTTGCCAGAGAGAAAGAACTCACTTATGCCAAGCCGCTCCGTGTCGGAGTGAAGCTTGTCAACCATTCGACCGGCGAAATACAAAGACAGAAAATATTCATGGGCGATTTCCCCTTTATGACAGACAGGGCGTCCTTCATCATCAACGGATCCGAACGCGTGATCGTCTCACAGATTGTGAGAAGTGCAGGCGTCTTTTTTTCCGAGGAAGTCGACCGGAAGACACTGAAGAGCCGCTACCTCGGCCAGATCATCCCTAACCGGGGCGCCTGGTTGGAATACGAGACCGATACCAAGAACATCCTCAACGTCAAACTGGACCGTTCGAAGAAAATCCCCCTCACCGTCCTTTTGCGTGCGGTCGGTCTTCGGTATGAAGAGGATATTCTCGAACTGTACCGCGAACACCCCTATCTACAGCAGACTCTCGAAAAGGACACCACGGAATCTCCCGAAGAGGCGATCCTTGAAGTCTATTCGAAACTCAGACAGGGCGAGACTGCCACCGTCGATGGCGCCGTCAAGTTTTTTGTCAGCCGTTTGTTCGACGACAAGCGCTACGAGCTGGCCAAGGTCGGACGCTACAAACTGAACAAGAAGCTCAACGTCCTCAACAACGTCCGCGGCAAAAAGCTCATGCATGATGTCACCGACCCTCAGACCGGCGAGGTCATCGTCGAGAAGGGGACCGTCATCGACCGCGAGGTTGAAGCCACTCTGGATAAGAACCGGCATTGTTTCCGCAGGACGCTTCCGGGTGTGCTCGCGCACGATCTCAACTACGATTTCCAAGAACAACTGGATGTGCTCGATGGCAATCCGTATTTCGACCATCTCAGCAATGAACAAAAGCTCGAGGCCATCCGCACACAGATCTTTGAAGACGCCGAAACATATGCCCGCGGCTATCTGCAGAGTCTCGGCATGACCCGCGAGGCATACATCGAAAAAGAGGGACAGGACGCTTACGACCGCCTGCTTGAGAGCATCAACGACACTCTATCAAGAGATGAGCTCGAGCTCCGGCTGGCCCGTGTGGAGATGCTCGACATCAAGCACGTCAACGACGAGGACGAAGAAGTCTCGCTGCGTGTGATCGGCAACGATGCGGAGGAGACGAAAGAGCATCTGACGCCTTCCGACATCTTCGCGAGCATCAGCTATTATCTCAATCTGATGGATGATTACGGCCATCTCGACGACATCGACCATCTCGGCAACCGTCGGCTGCGGCTGATCGGCGAACTGCTCAAGAACCAGTTCCGGATCGGACTCTCGAAGCTTGAGAAGAATGTCCAGGACCGGATGAGCACCCGCGACACATCGGAGATGACGCCGCAGAATCTCATCAACATCCGACCCCTGACCTCGTCCTTGAAGGAGTTCTTCGGCTCCTCGCAGCTTTCGCAGTTCATGAGCCAGACGAACCCCCTGGACGAAATCACCCATAAACGTCGTATCTCCGCCCTCGGCCCCGGCGGACTGACACGGGACCGTGCCGGTTTCGAAGTCCGTGACGTCCACTATTCACACTACGGGCGGATCTGTCCGATTGAGACCCCCGAGGGTCAGAACATCGGCTTGATCAACTCGCTATCGACCTATGTCCGGGTCAACAAGTACGGTCTCATCGAGACGCCCTACCATAAGATTGAACGCAAAGAGGCTAAGGATGGCGATGTCGAGCTTTATCTCTCCGATGAATACGTCTATCTGACCGCTGATGAGGAGGACGGCTACACCATCGGGCAGGCGAACATCGAGCTCGATGCGGACGGCCGCATCGTAGAAGACAACGTCGTCGCGCGTAGAGGCGGTGAGACGAAGATGCACGCCAAGGAGGACCTTGACCTCATCGATGTCTCGCCAAAGCAGATTGTCTCAGTCTCCACGGCCTGCATCCCTTTCCTCGAGCACGATGACGCCAACCGTGCCTTGATGGGAGCCAACATGCAGCGGCAGGCGATTCCTCTGCTCAAACCCCGCGCGCCACGTGTGGGTACGGGCATCGAATACAAAGCAGCCAAGGATTCCGGCGCCTGCCACTTCGCCCGCAAGGGTGGCGAAGTGACGTATGTCGACGCCAACCGCATCGTCGTCGACGAAGAGGATGGCGGTCGCTATACCTACGAACTTTCCAAGTTCGAACGCAGCAACCAGGGGACGACGTTCAACCAATACCCGATTGTCGAAACGGGCGATACCGTCAAGGCCGGGGAGATCATCGCCGACGGACCGTCCATGGAACAAGGGGAGCTCGCTCTCGGACGTGACGTGACGGTCGCCTTCATGACCTGGAACGGCTACAACTACGAAGACGCAGTGATTCTCAGCGAACGGCTCGTCAGGGACGACACGTATACTTCCATACACATCGAGAAATACGACGCCGAAGCGCGCGAGACCAAGCTCGGCGACGAAGAGATCACCCGCGAAGTGCCCAACGTGGGCGAGCGGGGTCGACGGTTCCTTGATGAGCAAGGCATCGTCATCCCCGGCGCCGAAGTCAAGGAGGGGGACATCCTCGTCGGCAAGATCACGCCCAAGGGTCACACGGATGAAACCCCCGAGGACAAGCTCCTCGGTGCGATATTCGGCAAGAAGGCCCATGAGCAGCGCGATACGTCGCTACGCGTCCCGCACGGCGGTGGCGGCATCGTCCAGAACGTCAAGCATTTCTCCCGCGAAGCCGGAGATGAACTGCCGCCCGGCGCGAAGGAAGTCGTCCGCGTCTACATCATCCAGAAACGGAAGATCGCTGAAGGGGACAAGATGGCCGGACGCCACGGCAACAAGGGCGTCATCTCCAAGATTCTCCCCGAGGAGGACATGCCCTTCCTTCCCGATGGCCGCCCGGTCGACATCATGTTGAATCCGCTTGGTGTCCCCTCGCGGATGAACATCGGCCAGGTCCTTGAAATCCACCTCGGTCTCGCCGCGGAAAAGCTCGGCGAACACATCGCTTCTCCGGTTTTCGACGGGGTGGAGAACGACGACCTCGAAGCCATCATGAAGGAAGCGGGCATGAGCGATAACGGCAAGACCCCGCTCTATTCAGGACTGACCGGTGAACGCTACGACAACGATGTCGCGGTCGGGCTGATGCACATGATCAAGCTCGACCACATGGTTGACGACAAGCTTCACGCCCGGAGCGTCGGACCCTACACCCTCGTGACCCAGCAGCCGATGGGCGGCAAGGCCCAAAACGGCGGCCAGCGCTTCGGCGAGATGGAGGTCTGGGCGCTGGAGGCCTACGGGGCGGCCTATTGCCTGCAGGAGATGCTCACTGTCAAGAGTGACGACATCATCGGCAGGAACAAGGTGTTCCGTTCGATTGTGGACGGCAAGAGTATCCCCGACCCCTCGCTCCCCGAGTCGTTCCGCGTACTGACACGCGAACTGCAGTCCATCGGCATCTATGTCGAGCTGATCAACAGCGAGACCAGCCAGAACGAGGCCCGCAAAAGTCTCGTCGACGATTCGACAGAACAGGATTACCAACAGCGATACGGGTTTAATTCCTAATCAAGGATAAGGTGATTGCATGAGCCAATACAAGCATTACAAGATTCGTCTGGCTTCTTCGGAAGAGATTCTCTCCTGGTCCTACGGCGAGGTCAAGAAACACGAGACCATCAACTATCGGACGCTGAAACCCGAACGTGACGGCCTGTTCTGCGAAGTCATCTTCGGGCCGACCAAGGACTATCAGTGCGCCTGCAACAACAAAAAGAAGACCGCCCACAGCGGGAAGAAATGCAAGGACTGTGGTGTGGAGATCACCGAAAGCAAAGTCCGTCGCGAACGCATGGGGCACATCAAACTCGCCGCACCGGTCGTGCATACGTGGTATCTCCGCAACACGCCTTCGCGGATCGCGACCCTGCTTGATATCAAGTCCAGGGACCTCGAGGAGGTCGTCTACCTCGCCAGCTACATCGTCATCGACCGCGGGGATACGGACCTTCACTACAAGCAGATTCTCTCCGAAGCGGACTATACGAAGAAGTACATGGAATACGGCAGCCGCTTCAAGGCGCTGACCGGCGCGGAAGCCGTCAAGCATCTTCTGCAGAAGCTCGATCTGGACGAAGAGACCTACAAGCTTCGCAAGGCGCTGCATACCGCGTCGAAGCAGAAACGCCAGAAATACCTCAAACGGCTCGAGATTCTCGAGGCGTTCCGCAAGTCCGACAACAAACCGGAATGGATGGTCATGGACGTGCTGCCGGTCATCCCGCCCGAGCTGCGTCCCATGGTCCAGCTCGACGGTGGCCGTTTCGCGACCACCGACCTCAACGATCTCTACCGGCGGATCCTCAACCGAAACAACCGCCTGAAACGCCAGAAGGAACAAAGCGCGCCGCATCTCATCACCAAGAACGAGAAGCGGATGCTGCAGGAGGCCGTCGATGCGCTCATCGACAACTCCAAGCGCGGCCGCAAGGTCGTCGTCGAGAAGAACCGTCCCCTCAAGAGTCTCTCCGACATGCTAAGAGGCAAGCAGGGGCGCTTCCGCCAGAACCTTCTTGGCAAACGCGTCGACTATTCGGGCCGCAGCGTCATCGTCGTCGGCCCCGACCTCGAGATGTATCAATGCGGCATTCCGCGTGAGATGGCGATTTCGCTTTTCAAACCCTTCGTTATCCGCGAACTCATCAACCGCGAGATTGCAAACAACATCAAGAACGCCAAGAAAATGATTGAAGAATCCGACGGCCGGATCTGGGAGGCGCTTGAAGATGTCGTCAAGGAGCACCCCGTGCTCCTCAACCGCGCCCCCACCCTGCACCGTCTCGGCATCCAGGCCTTCGAGGCTAAACTGATCGAGGGCAAGGCGATCAGGCTGCATCCGCTTGTCACCCCGGCGTTCAACGCCGACTTCGACGGCGACCAGATGGCGGTCCACCTGCCGCTTTCTGAGGAGGCGCAGGCTGAAGCCCGCGTACTCATGCTTTCTTCGAACAACATTCTCAATCCGAAGGATGGGAAGCCGGTCGTCACACCGTCACAGGACATGGTGCTTGGAAACTATTACCTGACACGCGAACGGACGGACCAGAAGGGTCAGGGGAAAGTGTTCAAGGATTCCAAAGAGGCATTCCTCGCCTACGAGAACGGCGACATCAGCCTCCACGCCCTGATTGCCCTGCGTGCCGACACACTCGGCCACGCACCGATGACGGACGAACAGAAGCAAGGCTATCTCATGACCACGATGGGCAAGCTGATCTTCAACGAAATCCTGCCCCGGACTTTTCCCTACTTGAACGAACCGACCGTCTCGAACCTCTCGGAGAATACACCGAACCGTTATTTCGTCTTCCGGCACGGCAATGCCCGTGAAATCATCGAAAAACGCATCGAACTCGAGAAGCTTCATCAGGAGCGTCTCCGACTTGAACGTGAAGCGCCGGAGAGTGATTCGGTTCAGGATGTCGAAGAAAGAATCAGGGCTCTCGAGGCCGAAGACATCGCCCGTCTTCCCGAACCCTTCGACAAACGGTTTCTCTCGCAGATTATCGCCCGGGTCTTCACGGACTTCAAGATCAACGAGACCTCGAAGATGCTCGATAAGATGAAAAACCTCGGATTCAAATACTCGACCGACGCCGGAATCACCGTCAGTGCGTTCGATGTCGACCCCTACAGCAAAAAAGAGGAGATCGTCAAACATGCCGAGGAGCGGGTCGAAGAGATCCAGAGGCTTCACGACGAAGGGTTCCTCACCGAGAACGAACGCTACACTCATGTTCTCAAGGTCTGGGAGGAAGCCAAGACCCAGATAGAAAACGGACTCCGGCAGGAACTCTCCATCGATAACCACATCCACATGATGAACACCTCCGGTGCACGGGGGAATATCTCGAACTTCACCCAGCTCGCCGGTATCCGCGGCCTCATGAGCAACCCGGCCGGCAAGACGATCGAGCTCCCCATCAAGGCATCCTTCCGCGAAGGACTGACGATGAGCGAATTCTTCATCTCCACCCACGGCGCCCGGAAAGGGTCGACGGACACCGCTCTCAAGACCGCCGACTCAGGGTATCTGACCCGCCGGCTTGTCGATGTCAGTCAGGATCTTGTCGTCACCGAACACGATTGCGGCACGCATCGCGGTACGATCGTTCGGGCGTTCACCGATCCGGACGGAAAGATCATTGAATCCCTGCGAGACCGCATCCTCGGCCGCTACACACAGCAGACCATCACCCACCCGGAGACGGGCGAGGTCCTCGTCGAGGCCGACACCTATCTGACGACCGCCCTCGCCGACCGTATCACCGAGGCCGGCATCGAAGCCGTCAAGGTCCGCAACGTCCTCATGTGCAGCACGGAGGGCGGTGTCTGCAAGAAGTGCTACGGCAGGAACCTCGCGACCGGTGAAGAGGTCGAAGTCGGCGAAAGCGTCGGCATCATCGCCGCGCAGTCCATCGGCGAACCCGGCACCCAGCTCACGATGCGCACCTTCCACACCGGCGGCGTCGCCGGCGCGGACATCACCCAGGGTCTGCCGCGGATCCAGGAACTCTTCGAGGCCCGCGAACCCAAAGGTAAGGCCGTCATCGCTGAATTCGCCGGCGAAATCAAGCACATCGAGCCCATCGAGGAACGCTACAAGGTCACGCTCGAAGGGCCCGTCGAGACGCATGTCTATGAGACCAACAGCAACGTCACGCTGCTCGTCGAGGAAGGCCAGAATGTCAAGGCCGGCCAGAAAATCACCGAAGGTTCCATCGACCCAAGACAGCTGCTTCGTGTGACCGATGCGGAGACCGTCCAGCAATACATCCTTCATGAAGTCCAGAAAGTCTACCGCGCCCAGGGTGTGGAAATCTCCGACAAACACATCGAGGTCATCATCCATCAGATGATGGGCAAGATCAAAGTCATCATCGAGGGAGACACCGACCTCCTACCGGGCGAACAGGTCGATACCACGCGCTTCAGGCGTGAAAACCAAGCCGCGCTCAAGGCCCGCAAGAAACCCGCCGTGGGCCGGCCGGAACTGCTCGGTATCACGCGTGCATCGCTGCGCAGCGACTCGTTCCTATCCGCCGCCAGTTTCCAAGAAACCACACGCGTGCTCACCGACGCCGCCATCCGCGCCAAGGTCGACAATCTTCAGGGCCTCAAGGAGAACGTCATCATCGGCGGTCGCATCCCCGCCGGTACCGGCATCCTCAAACATCGCCGCTTCGATTACGAGAGCGTCGACCCCGAACCTGAGGAAGAGGATGAAGAGGATCTAGAGGAGGATGCTGTCGACCCCGATTACATCGAAGAGGAACTCGACGAAATCGGCTATCAAGCCTACGGCGGTTCTGAGAACGACCGCTGAAACAACGCGCCTTGAATGATTCGGGGGGCGGCGGTTGCCGACCCCCGAATTCCACGGGGAATTGTTGACACGCCTGGACCTGTGTTATATAATACCCTTTGCGTAATCCGTCGCACGCATGTGAAGAAGCGCACGCACGTGAACACGCTTCAGCGACGGATGACACACATGGTACTGTTGATAAGAACCTATCCTATCTTCACAACCGAAAGGAGGAGGCAGACACATGCCGACTATTAACCAGCTCGTCCGCAAAGGACGCAAGTCACGCAAGAAGAAGCCCAAGTCGCCGAAGCTGAGCATCAACTACAACTCTCTCAAGCGGGAGTACACATACCTGCCCAGCCCGCAGAAGCGCGGGGTGTGCACACGTGTGGCGACCATGACTCCGAAAAAACCGAACTCGGCGCTCCGCAAATACGCCAGGGTCCGCCTGACGAACGGACAGGAAGTCACGGCCTATATCCCCGGCATCGGCCACTCGCTGCAGGAACACAGCGTCGTGCTCGTACGCGGCGGACGCGTCAAGGACCTTCCCGGCGTCCGTTACCACATTGTCCGCGGCACGCTCGATACCGACGGCGTCGTCGGACGCAAGCAGGGCCGTTCGAAATACGGCACCAAGAAAGATGAAGCCTGAGTATAGGCCACTGAAAGGAGGAGACGTATATGGCACGTAAAGGAACGATAGGAAAACGGGAGGTACTGCCCGATCCGATCTATAATTCGAAACTCGTCACCAAACTCATCAACAACATCATGCGCGACGGCAAGAAGGATACCGCCCAGCGCATTCTCTACCAGGCCTTCGAACGCATCGAGGCGATCACCAACCAGCCCCCCATCGAAGTGTTTGAAGAAGCACTCAAGAACGTCATGCCCTCGTTCGAAGTCCGCGCCCGTCGTGTGGGCGGCCAGAACTACCAAGTCCCGATGGAGGTGCGTGAAGACCGACGTTACACGCTCGGCCTCCGGTGGATCACCCAATATGCGCGTCTTCGCAGCGAGAAGACGATGGAAGAGAGGCTCGCGAAGGAAATCGTCGACGCCTCGAACGGCACCGGCCAGTCTGTCAAGCGCCGCGAGGACATCCACAGAATGGCGGACGCCAACAAAGCGTTCGCACACTACCGCTGGTAGAAAGGATTTACCGACATGGGAAGAGAGTATAGCCTGGAAAAAACGCGCAATCTTGGCATTATGGCGCATATTGATGCCGGAAAGACCACCACGACCGAGCGCGTCCTCTTCCACACAGGCAAGATTCACAAAATGGGCGAGACCCATGAAGGGGCTTCGCAGATGGACTGGATGGATCAGGAACAAGAAAGGGGCATCACCATCACGTCCGCTGCGACCACGGCATTCTGGCGAAACCATCGCGTCAACATCATCGATACCCCGGGCCACGTCGATTTCACCGTCGAGGTCTCCCGCTCCCTGCGTGTCCTCGATGGCGCCGTGACCGTCCTTGACGCCCAGGCGGGCGTCGAACCCCAGACGGAGACCGTCTGGCGACAGGCCACGGAATATATGGTCCCGCGCATCGTCTTCGTCAACAAGATGGACAAGCTCGGGGCGGACTTCGCTTATGCGACCAAGACCATCTACGAACGACTCGGCGCCAGGGCGGCCGCTATTCAATGGCCCATCGGTACCGAGGATGCCTTCTCGGGCATCATCGACCTCATCGACCTCAAAGCCTATCAATATGATGGCAGGCCCGAGGAACAACCCGAAGAGATCGAGATTCCCGAGGAATACCAGGACATCGTCGAGGAACGTCGCACAGAGCTCATCGAGACGATCGCCGATTTCGACGACGAACTGATGATGCTCTACCTTGAAGGGGAGGATGTCCCTGCGGAACTTATCCGCCGCGTCATCCGCAAGGCCACGCTTGATGTGGCGTTCTTCCCCGTGTTGTGCGGCAGTTCCTTCAAGAATAAAGGCGTCAAGCTCATGCTGGATGCGGTCATCGACTATCTGCCCGCGCCCACGGACGTTGTGAAGGTCGAAGGCACCATGAAAGGCGGGGAGACGGTGAAAGTCACCGCCTCGGACGAAGGCAAGTTCGCCGCTTTGGCGTTCAAGGTCGCCACCGACCCCTTCGTCGGTAAGCTGACCTTCTTCCGCGTCTATTCGGGGACGCTCTCCAAAGGCAGCTATGTGATCAACACCTCGAAGAACCACAAGGAGCGCGTCGGCCGCATCCTGCAGATGCACGCCAATCACCGTGAAGAGATCCAGACCGTCTACGCCGGCGACATCGCCGCCGGTATCGGACTCAAGAACACCGCGACCGGGGACACCCTCGCCGAAGAGAAACACCCCATCATCCTCGAGGAGATGAACTTCCCCGAACCGGTCATCAGCGTCGCCATCGAACCCCGTTCGAAGGCCGACCAGGACAAGATGGGCGAAGCCCTGCAGAAACTCGCCGAAGAAGACCCGACCTTCAAGACCTACACCGACGAGGAGACCGGTCAGACGATTATCGCCGGTATGGGCGAGCTCCATCTCGACATCATCGTCGACCGGCTGAAGCGGGAGTTCCGTGTCGACGCCAACGTCGGCGCGCCCCAGGTCAGCTACCGTGAAACCATCACCAGGGAAGCGGAGATCGAAGGCAAGTTCATCCGCCAAAGCGGCGGTCGCGGACAGTACGGTCACGTCTGGGTCAAATTCGAACCGAATGAAGGGAACGGCTTCGAGTTCGTCGACAAGATTGTCGGCGGCACCGTCCCCCGGGAATACATTTCCGTCGTCGAGGAAGGCCTCAAGCAGGCATTCGAGAACGGCATCCTCGCCGGTTATCCCGTCATCGACGTCAAGGCGACGCTCTTCGATGGCTCCTATCACGACGTCGATTCCTCGGAGATGGCCTACAAAGCCGCGGCTGCGCAAGCCGTGCGCAAGTCCGCCGAACAATGCGGGGCCATCCTGCTTGAACCCGTCATGGTCGTGGATGTCATCTCGCCCGACGACTATCTAGGCAACGTCATCGGCGACCTCACCGGTCGTCGCGGCAAGATCGAGAAACAGGAGCGTCGCGGCAACGCTCATCAGGTCACTGCCTACGTCCCGCTCTCGGAGATGTTCGGTTACGCCACCAGCCTGCGCTCGAACACCCAGGGCAGGGGCAACTACACGATGCAGTTCTCGCACTACGATAAAGCTCCCAAAAACATCGCCAAGGACATCATCGAGACGCGCAACGGCTGACTTGATTTAACTTGCATTATCGTATAGAATACGATAAAATGACCGTGATAAGAACACAATCTAAGGAGGAAAGAATACAATGGGAAAGGAAAAGTTTGAACGCAAGGGTACACATGTAAATATCGGGACCATCGGACATGTCGACCACGGCAAGACGACCTTGACCGCCGCCATCACCAAAGTTCTCGAAGAACGCGGCATCGGCGGCACCAAGGCGCAGAGCTACGACGCGATCGACAAGGCTCCCGAAGAGAAAGAACGCGGCATCACGATCAACACGATGCATATTGAATACGCGACCGAGAACCGGCACTACGCGCACGTCGACTGCCCCGGCCACGCCGACTATGTCAAGAACATGATCACCGGCGCGGCACAGATGGACGGGGCCATCCTCGTCGTCAGCGCCGCCGACGGACCGATGCCCCAGACACGGGAGCACATCCTTCTCGCCCGCCAGGTCGGACTCTCGAACCTCGTCGTCTACTTGAACAAGACCGACATGGTCGACGATGAAGAGCTCCTCGAACTCGTTGAGATGGAGGTTCGTGAACTCCTCAGCGAATACGAATTCCCCGGCGATGACATCCCCGTCGTCAAGGGCTCCGCACTCAAGGCCCTCGAAGGCGACAGCGACGAAGAAGAGAAGATTCTCGAACTGATGCAGACCGTTGATGAGTATATTCCCGACCCCGAACGCGAAACCGACAAGCCGTTCCTCATGCCCGTCGAGGACGTCTTCACCATCACGGGACGCGGCACCGTCGCGACCGGTCGTGTCGAACGCGGAACCATCAAGGTCCAGGACGAGGTCGAGATCGTCGGTATCAAACCGACACGCAAGACCGTCGTCACCGGCGTCGAGATGTTCCGCAAACTGCTCGACGAAGCTCAGGCCGGCGACAACATCGGTGCGTTGCTCCGCGGTATCACCCGCGATGAGATCGAACGCGGTCAGGTTCTCGCAAAACCCGGCAGCGTGACACCGCACACCAAGTTCCGCGGCGAAGTCTACGTCCTCAGTAAAGATGAGGGCGGCCGTCACACCCCGTTCTTCTCGAACTACCGTCCGCAGTTCTATTTCCGCACCACCGACGTCACCGGCGTCATCGAACTGCCCGAAGGTGTCGAGATGGTCATGCCCGGCGACAATGTTGAAATCAACGTCGAACTGATCTATCCGATCGCCCTCGAACAAGGTACGAAGTTCTCGATCCGCGAAGGCGGTCGTACGGTAGGCGCCGGCGTCGTGGCCGAAGTCTACAAGTAAACGCACATCCGGCCCCGGCCTTCCGGGGCCTTTTTTTCGCTTACCGCTCTTCGCGAGCGGTTGAAGATACTCAGGAGGGTTTCCGATGATCGACACACATGTGCATCTGAACAACGACGCATTCTACGAAGATCCATGTCCCGTGCTTGCGCGGGCGAGAGATGCCGGTGTCGACCGTTTCGTCGTCGTCGGTTTCACCGAGGCAATGAACGAGCGGGCGGCTCGCCTTGCGGCTGCCCACGAAGGGCTCTACGCGACCGCCGGGCTGCATCCCACCACGGCCCATGAAGCGGACCGCGAACCGCTGCAAAAGCTCGAGTCCCGACTTGAAGCCGGCGGTGTCGTCGCCGTCGGCGAATGCGGCCTCGATTTCCATCATGACAAGGAACACAAAAGCGTTCAGGCAAAACGTTTCGAAGCGCAGATCCGCCTCGCGAAACAGCACGATCTTCCGCTTGTCATCCACATGCGCGAAGCGGCCGGGATGACGTATGACATCCTGTCCCGGCATGCGCCCATCAAGGGCGTCATGCATTGTTACAGCGGGTCGGTGGAGATGGCGCACAAGTTCTTGAAGCTCGGTCTGCACATCTCCCTTGGCGGTCCGGTGACGTTCAAGAATGCGAAGACGCCCAAGGAAGTCGCGAAAATCGTCCCCGATGAGCGTCTTCTCATCGAGACGGATGCCCCTTTCCTCGCTCCGCACCCCTACCGGGGCAAGCAGAACGAGCCGTCGCTGCTGCCGCTGATTGCCAATCAGGTGGCGACGCTGCGCGGCACGTCTTCTGAATATATCGACAGCCTCACGTCTGAGAACGCCGTCAGGCTGTTCGGACTGGAGTGATACACATGCGTCGAGCACTTTTTTTCGTAGCGCTCTTCACCCTGGTTTTTTCGCTGGCCGGCTGTGAATGGCTCGAATTCGAGGAAACACCCGATGAGACGATCGACACCGGAGCATACACCGAGCAGGAAATGATCGAACTGATAGAATCGCTGATGCCCGAAGCCTATCAACGTGTCGATTACGACCTTGCCTCGTTTGAAGCGGCGCTGATTGACATGGCTGAACGCAACCGTGAAGCCACGATTGGAATCCGGGCAGAGGGTGCCTTCGGACTCGGGGGCGGCAGCGGCAGCGGTGTCGTCTATCAGCGGGATTCGGGGACCTTCTATGCCGTGACGAACCATCACGTGATCGACGGTGCGAGTGCGATCGGCGTCACGTATGAGCGCAACGGGCTCCTCTTCGACGTCCCCGCAGAAGATGTCGAGCTGCTTGGCAGCGACGCGACGACGGATCTCGCCGTTCTGCGTTTCGAGGCGGATGATCATTTCCCCACGGTGGAATTCGCCGATTCCTATGATCTGAACGTCGGCGGGGTCGCTTTCGCCATCGGCAATCCGCTCGGTTTCGATTATTTCGGCACGCTCACCTTGGGCGCGATCAGCGGCCTCTCGCGCTATGTGTTCGGCAGCGATCTCGAAGTGCCGTTCATCCAGCATGACGCCGGGCTTGCTCCGGGGAATAGCGGCGGCGGCCTGTACAACCTTGATGGCGAACTGATCGGCATCAACAACATGAAGATTGTTGACGAGCTTGCCGGCGACATCGGCTTCGCCATCCCCTCGAACACCGTGAGCCGCGTCATCGATGACCTCGAGGAACAAGGCTATGTCGAGCGGTCGTTCCTCGGTATTTCCGCCGAACCGCGCAGAAGCGACTGCGGTCAGTCTTATGGCGTCTGCGTCGGCGGCCTCGTGCCGGAAGGCGTGGCGGACGCGGCCGGAATCGAAGTCGGCGATATCATCAAGGGCTTCAAGCTCGCCGAGGAGGAAGAGTACCGCAAGGTGCTCAACTTCAGCGAGCTTCGCGAGGCCATCCTCAACGCCCCGGTAAGTGCCGAGGCCAGTGTGCGTTTTGAACGCGACGGGGATATGATCGATTCCGACTATGTCGAGTTGGTCGTCCATCCCGACGACCGCAGGGATTGAATGGCTTATGAATTTACATGAAGCCGCAAGGAAACGCCGGTCTGTGCGCACCTACGACCCGACGTTGGATGCCGATGAAAAAGCCGAGGTAGCGAGCCTGGTCGAGACCATGGACGGCACCCGGGGCCCCTTCGGGACTGTGCCGCGATTTTTCTTCCTCGCCGAAGGCACGACCGGACGGAAGCGCGTGGGCACCTACGGGTTCGTGAAAGACGCGCCTGCTTACATCTATGGTACGGCGAAGGCTCAGAGGGCGTCCATGCTCGATTTCGGCTATGTCTTCGAAAGGCTCATCCTCGAGCTGACTGCTAGGGAATACGGGACGGTCTGGCTGGCCGGCACCTTCCGCCGCTCTCAGTTCGATGATTCTGTGGCGGATAATGCCGTGGTTCCGGCCATCACCCCCGTAGGGAGGCCGGCGTCCCGAACGTCATTTAGGGACCGGACCATCCGCCGACTGGCCCGTGCAGATTCGCGCAAACCGATTTCGTCCCTTCTCCTCGACGGAAGCGAACATACCAGGGATGATGTGGATCCGATTCGAGCCCGGGCTTTGGAGATTCTGAGGATTGCGCCTTCTGCCAAGAACCGTCAGCCGTGGCGGGTGTTGCTTGAGCAAGGGAAGGTGTCGTTGTATGTCAAGCGCCGGGACCCCTCGAAGACGCCCCGTATCGATATGACGCTGCTGGATGCCGGCATTGCGCTTTTGCACCTCGAGACCGGTCTCCTTGCCTGCGGCGCGGAACCCACCATCGACACGGGCGTCGCCGAACCGAAGCGTGAAGGGCTCGAGTTTATCGCATCCCTGCATTATGAGGGCCTTGAAGGATAGGTGTTGTCGTTGTCATTTATCCTCGGATGGTATAGAATGATGTTGTCAGGAGTTGATGCAGCTTGTCGTTGAAAGCCGGTATCGTCGGCTTGCCGAATGTGGGCAAGTCGACGTTGTTCAATGCCTTGACGAAGGCGGGGGCCCACGCTTCGAACTATCCCTTCGCCACCATCGATCCCAACGTCGGCGTCGTCGATGTGCCGGATGCAAGGCTGAAGCGGGTGCACGAGCTGTCGGATGCGAAAGCGATGGTGCCGACCGCTTTCGAGTTTATCGACATCGCCGGTCTTGTCGAAGGAGCGAGCGATGGCGACGGCCTCGGCAACCGCTTTCTCTCTCATATCCGCGAGGTTGATGCGCTTGTGCACGTGGTGCGCTGCTTCGAAGACAGCGACGTGCCGCACCTGGCCGGCGATGTCGACCCCGTGCGCGATGTGGACTTACTTGAGGGGGAGCTGATGCTCGCGGATCTGGAGGTTGTCGAAAAACGGCTGCCGAAGATCGAAAAGAAAGCCCGCCTGGAAGTCGACAAGCAGACCGTGCGTGAACATGAGCTGCTGAAGCGTGTCCGCCGGACGCTGCTCGATGAACGTCCTTTGCGCACGATGGCGCTTGGAGAAGATGAACGAAAGCGCCTCAGAGCGTTCGGGTTTCTGACGCTCAAGCCCGTCCTCTATGTCGCGAATGTCGGCGAGGAAGACCTCGGATCCTATGCCGCTTCCCGGCACTATCGTGCCCTGCAGGACAAGGCTGAATCCGAAGGGGCCGGCCTGATGGCCTTCAGCGCGGATCTGGAAGCCGAACTGGCCGAACTTTCCGAAAGCGAGGCGGCGGATTACTTGGCGGAGTTCGATCTGCAGCGTACCGGCCTGGACCGACTGATCCGGGAAACTTATGACCTGCTCGGACTGGGGACCTTCTTCACGACGAACGAGAACGAGACCCGTGCCTGGACCTTCAAGCGAGGGATGAACGCCTACGACTGCGCCGGACGTGTCCACACTGACTTCCAGGAAGGGTTCATCAAGGCCGAGGTCATCCCCTTTGACACGCTTGACGCCATCGGCTCGATCCGCAAGGTGCGTGAAATCGGCAAGGCACGGATTGAGGGCAAGGATTATCCTGTCCAGGACGGCGACTTGATTCTATTCAAATTCAAACTGTAGCACGAAGGAGCTTTTATCATGATTGTCACGCAGATTCTCGATTATCTAGTATTCGCTATCCTGCTTTTCTTCATCACGTTCTTCATCGACATTTTCTATTACTATTTCCGCTACCGCCGCGTCATACCGCGAAAGATGCTTACCTTCAAGCGAGGCGGCCTGTTCGAGCATTATCGCATCGTCGGCATGACGGTGCTTGTATTGGTGCTTATCCATGCCATTTTCGGTATCAACCCCTTCCCGCAGCCGGGGGAGGAGGCGAATGCGCTGTCGATGTTCATCGAGGCCGTGACGTTCTATCTACCCGTCACTGTATTCATGATCTTCATCTTCATCTTTGCCTTCTATATGGCGCATTCCCTCTACGCGAAAGCGCGCAACATCGAGGACCGCAAACAATATCTTATTGAACGCGGTCACCGCATTGTCGTCCTTTCGGTGGTGTTCGGCCTGATTGTGAGCTCGGCGATCATGGTGCTGGTGCTGATCCAGGCTTTCTGAATCAGATGTTCGGCTTATCATCCCTGAATTACTAGGGAAAAAGGGGGCGCTCCCATGCAAGCGAGTGTGATCAATGTCGGCAGCGAGCTGCTGAGCGGTCAGACAACGAACACCAACCTATCCTACATCGCCCGTCGGCTGCGTCGGCTGGGCATCGTCATCGCCCGTTCGACCACCGTTTCCGATACAGAAGCGGCTATACACGAGGCGCTAGCGATGGTGCAGGAGGATGTGCTCATCATCACGGGCGGCCTTGGGCCGAGCCGTGACGACATCACCAAGGAGAGCCTGGCCAGTTTCTTCGGCTGGCGGCTCGTCAAAGACGAGCGCGTCTATGAAGCGATTCGCCGCTATTTTGAATCCAGGGGCCGCACCATGCGCGAGACGAATGAGAAGCAGGCCCGCTTCCCGCCCGGAGCGACGGTTCTAAAGAACCAGCGCGGCACCGCGCCCGGAATGGTCGTCGAACACGGCGGGCGGACCATCGTGGCGCTGCCGGGACCGCCCGGGGAACTGAAGGGGATGTTTCCCCAAGTCGAAGCGTTGCTGAAGAAGCGGCGCGACGACGTCCCGTATCAGGATGGTTTTCTGCTTGTGGGCCGTGGAGAGAGCGAGTTTGAATCCGATCTGCAGGATTTATATACTGAACACCCTGATGTGGAGCTCGCCCCTTATGCCTCTCTGGGTGAAATCCGCTACATCCTGCTCTCCCATTCGAAAGAAAGCTTGAAACAGGCGAAGGAAGCATTCCGGGAGCGCCTGCACAAAGACATACTCGGCAGGGCTGACGACACGCTGGAAGGATTGTTGGTCGCGGGACTTAGACAACGTTCTGCGAGCGTTGCCTTCGCCGAATCCTGCACCGGCGGCCTTGTCGCTTCGAGGGTTGTCGATGTGCCCGGTGCTTCGGATGTGTTCGAGGAGGGTTATGTGCTGTACTCGAATGCCTCGAAGAGCCGTCGGCTCGGTGTCAGTCCGCAAGTGCTCGAGAACTATGGAGCCGTCAGCGAACAATGTGCCTATGAGATGGCATACCTTCTGCAGCGGAAGGCACGCACCGATTATGCACTGAGCGTGACCGGTATTGCCGGTCCGGAAGGCGGAAGCGAAAAGAAGCCCGTGGGGACAGTGTATTTCGGCCTCGCAAAAGCCGAGACGACACGGACGTTTCACAGAATCTTCTCCGGCGACCGGCAGATGATCCGCCGGAAAGCCTCCGCCTACGCTCTCAGTCTTCTCATCCGGGAGCTGCAGCGACATGAAGCTTGAGATTCAACGCTATCACGTCGAAGGTATTCCGGTTCTTGAATATGCAGCGGCCGGGGAATCATCCCACCGACCGCTGTTCTTGCAGCACGGCATCTTCGGCAGCAAGGACAGGGTGGCCCGGTTGCTGGGTCCTTCTCTGGTCGCAGCCAGACGGCGGGTGCTTGCCGTGGATGCCCGCAGGCATGGGGAGCGCTCGGCGTCACCGTTCGCCGAACGCGACAAGGTTCATGCCGAGCTTGAACTCTTCGATGTGGTCGAAGACACGGCGCGCGATATCCTGACCATCCATCGAGCCTGTTGCCACGAAGCCGGGGGTTTCGATGTGGTCGGGGTCTCGATGGGTGGCTACATTGCCTATCGAGTGGCGATGCTGAGCCGGGAGGTCAAACTGCTCGCTACTCTCATCAGCAGCCCGGATTTCAAGGCGTCGGCCTTCCAGGGACTGACCCAAGAGACGCTCGCTTCCCATCGGAAGGCGGTCTCACGGGCGGAGGCCAGAATCTCCGCCATCAACCCGGCGAGCTATCCGGATGCCCTTTCCCACACGAAGATTTTCGCGGCTGTCGGGGAGCACGATGAAATCATCGACCCGGGGCACACCCGTGCGTTTTTCGCTGCAAATCCATCGCTCGACGCGACGGTGGAAACTTTCGCTAGCGGACATCAAATCGTGCCCGCTATGCAGGATGCGCTGGTGGGCTGGCTGGAAAACGAAGATTGATGTTTACACCGTCTACCCGCTGTGCTACAATAGTTTTCGCGAGACTGCACCGTATCTCGCTCCCGTGCCGTCCTCAAGGCCGGCAACGGGCCATCCTTGCTGCAGATGCAGCCATTAGACCGTAAGGAGGTTAAAAAGTGCGCAAGTATGAGATCATGTACATCGTGCGTCCGGATCTCGAGGAAGAGCCGCGTCAGAACCTGATTGAGGAACTGAAGGAAATCTTCCCCAAGCACGATTCGGAAGTGCTCGAACTTGACGAGTGGGGCCTGAGGGAACTCGCCTACGAAATCGACAACTACACGAAGGGCTACTACGTCGTCATGCATGTCAACGCTACTCAGGAAGCGCGTTCGGAGTTCGAACGGATCATCCGCATGAAAGAAGATATCGTGCGGCATATTGTCGTTCGTGACGAGCGCCCCGATCAATGACGAGGTGAGAGAATGATTAATCGCGCCATATTGGTCGGGAGACTGACCAGAGACCCCGAGCTCAAGCACACATCGAATGATATTCCGCTGGCGACCTTCACGCTTGCGGTGGATCGCCCGTTTCGGAATCAACAGGGCGGAAGCGACACCGATTTCCTGCGGTGCGTCGTCTGGCGCCGACAGGCGGAGAACGTTTCACGCTACCTATCGAAGGGCAGTCTGGTCGGCGTCGAGGGACGTATCCAGAGCCGCAGTTTCGAAGACCGGGATGGCAATCGCCGGGTGATGACCGAAATTGTTGCAGAGTCGGTACAGTTCCTCGAACCCAAAGGTACGAAACCGCCGGAACCCAAGACCCCCGGGGAAGAACCCCCTTCACAAAGCGCGAACACACAGAGCAGCGATGAAGGACAGGATTCGAAAGACGACCTGGACAACATCGATATAGCAGAAGACGACCTACCATTCTAAAAGGAGGAGACCATGGCAAGAAGAAATTATCGTCGCCGTCGCAAAAAGACTTGTTATTTTACGGAAAACAAGATAGAGCACATTGATTTCAAAGACGTGAACCTGTTGAAACGGTTCATCGCAGATGATAGCGGAAAGATTCTCCCCAAACGTGTCACCGGTACCAAGGCGAAATACCAACGTCCGTTATCAAAAGCAATCAAACGCGCCCGTTACATGGCGCTTCTGCCCTACGTCAAGGGTGAATGAGTGACTAAGAAAAACGCTCCGCGGAAAACCGCGGAGCGTCTTTTGTATCCTCCTGGGAATCAACCGTTTCGTGGAAGCGGATGAATGCCTTTGATGATGTAGATAAAAGGCGTATCGAGCAAGGCCACAATGAGTTTGATGGCATATGTCGTCAGGAAGATTTCGAAGACATTCTCGTGCACGCCTAGGAACGCAATGGGAACGAAGATGGCCGAATCGAGAAGCTGAGACAGCGCGGTCGAACCGAGGTTGCGGATATAGAGCAGACGGTCGGAAGGAAGTCTGGACTTGATGCGCTGGAAAATGTGGACATCGATCAGCTGACTGATCAGATACGCGCTCACACTGCCGAGGACAATTCTCGGTACCATGCTGAAGATGGTATCGAGCGCCCGATGAACGGTATCCTCTGTCCCCCCGAGGGGCATGAACTGCAACGCTCCCTGCATAATCAGCGCCATGCCCGCAAGGGTGAAGAAGCCGATGAAAACCGCACGTTTCGCTTCCTGCAGTCCATATTTTTCGTTGAGCGCATCGGTGATCAGAAAGATGCTTCCATAGAGAATATTGCCTAACGTGGCGGTCAGTCCGAACAGCTCGATGGTCTGGGTGACCTGTATGTTCGCCAGCACGGTGCTGAATGCCAGCCACGCGAACAGACCGGTTCGTCCGAACCATCGGTAGATGGCCAGGATGAGCAGGAAGTTGATGAAAGCATAAAGTACCCACAAGACCTCGTTGCCGTATGGAAAAGCGGAATGGAACGACTCGATTAGCGACTGCATGATTTCCCTCCTGCACACACTGGCCAGGCAGCTTTGTAAGTGTGTTCTGCCTGTGTATTATAGGCCGCCCGGGGTCTTAAGTCAAGACGCCATATGGCAATGGTCCGCGCGGATGTGGTATACTAGTCAAGCAACCAGCAATGAACATCGGAGTGAGATTATGGACCGTGGACCCGTGCTGGCCTTGAATATTCTACTTCTTGCGCTGCTGATACTTATCGGTGTCACCTTGACCGAGCTGAGCGCCTGGATGGTCATTCTCCTGAGCGTCGGACTGGTGCTTTTGAATGCTCTGTATATTCTGTTCTTCGGCGCTCGTCTGCAGAAGCAGCTAGCCGAATTCAAAGCTTCCCTGAAGAACAGGGAGTCGCTTCTTAGAAGAAAGTCGAAGCTGGAAGAGCGCTTGCTGCACGAGATGCCGATCGGCGTCCTCCTCCTTGATGAAGATTTACGCGTCCGTTTCGCGAACGAATCGGCACGAAGGATTTTTCACAATCCTCTCGAGGGGCGGTCTCTGGAGGTTCTTCACGAAGAGCTGCACAATATTCTTCAGATGAGGGACCTCCCGGAAGGAAAGGTTTTTAGGATTTACGAGGATTTTTATGAAGTCCACTATCAGGAAGAGGAGCACGCTCTGTATTTCTATAAGGAGACAGAGCGCGAGAAGCTCAAGCGTGAGCACGAACGGATGACTCCCGTTGTTGGGATTCTCCACTTCGACAACCTCGAGGATTCATTGAACGTCCTGGATGTCCAGGAACAAAGCGAGATTCAAGGACAGCTGCTCGGTGCGGTCAATGAATGGGCCGAACGACGGGGCTTTCACGTGACCCCCGTCACCGCGGAGAAATTGTATGTGTATATGTACAAAAGCGACCTCGAACGCGTGATTGATGAAGAATTCAGCATCATCGAGGATGTCTCGGAGGTTTCGCGCGCACACGATTTGATCATTACACTCAGCGGTGGATTCGCTTGTGCGAACATTCAGCTGAACGACCTTGCGGACATTGCTGATAACGCGCTTGAACAGGCTTTGTCCCGGGGAGGTGACCAGATCGCCATCAACATCCAGGGTGAAAAATACCGTTATTTCGGGGGCAATACCAACACCCAGGAGAAACGGACACGTATTTCCAGCCGTATAAACGCCCGCAAGCTCTCGATGCTGTTTGAAGGGCACGAGGAGGTTCTCATCTTCCCTCATGTCCATCCGGATGCGGATGCTGTCGCGGGGGCGATCGGCGTGTACAAGATGGCCGAGGCTTCCAATATAAAGGCCAGCATCGTGCTGGATCATGACAATCTGGATCAGACCGTCAAGAAGGTTCTTGAACGGATCGAGTATGAATACGAATCCTTCCTGGATGTATTTGTCGACCTGGATGCGGTTGTAGGAAAACGATTCAAGGACTCTGCCATTGTACTCGTCGATCACCATTCACGCTCCCAGGCGCTCAACGGCCGATTCATCGACAGGACCGAGAGTCTGGCGATCATCGACCATCACCGTCGGCAGGACGATAGTATCGAAGGCGCGTACCTGAGTTATGTCGAGCCGTATGCGTCAAGTTCTACAGAGCTGATTGTGGAGATGGCGAACGTCTATCCCCGCGATGTGGATTTCAATAGTTTTGAAGCGACGTTGCTGCTGCTTGGGATTGTCGTGGATACGAATAATTTCACTTACCGCACGGGTTCGCGGACTTTCGAAGCCGCCGCCGTGCTGAGAAAGTTCGGTGGCGACACACACCGTGTGAAGTCGTTGCTTCGGGAATCGCTTCAGGATGTTCGCATCAAGGCCGAACTGATGCGCAAAGCGGAAGTGATTGCGAAACATTTCGCCCTTGTCGTCGTCGAGGATGAATTTGAACCGGACCGCCAGTTGCTTGCAAAAGTCGCGAATAACCTGCTTGAGATTGAAAACATCCAGGCGGCCTTCGCGGTTGGACGTCTCGGCAAGCGCACGGTCGGCATCAGCGCGAGGAGCCTTGAAGGGTTCAACGTACAGACCATCATGGAGGAATTCGGCGGTGGCGGCCATTTCAACAACGCCGGTACGCAAATCGAGGACCGGAATGTCGAGAAGGTCCGCCACGATCTCGTTACCTATCTAGAAGAATTGTCAGAGGAGGAGAGACCGATGAAAGTCATTCTCAAGAAAGATCTCAAGAACAAAGGAAAGAAAGGGGAGATCGTCGATGTCAAGCCCGGCTATGGGAATTATTTGCTGACCAGCGGCCAGGCCATCGAGGCGACCCCCGAAAACATCCAGAGTCTTGAGGAAGAACGTCGGAAGGCTAAAGAAGAAGAGGAAAGACAATATGAAGAAATGAAGGCCTTAAAGGAGAAAATTGATCACCGGGTTGTCAAAGTCTACGCTAAAATCGGCAAGGATGGCAAGATGTTCGGTAAAGTCACGCCGAAACAGATTTCCGAAGCCTTGAAGGAACAACACGACATTGACATCGACAAGCGAAAGATTGAGCTGGGGGAACCGATTACTGCACTCGGAAAATATGATGTGGAAGTCAAACTGCACAAGGATGTCACGGCGACCTTCGAACTGACGGTGCTAGAGCAGAATGGCTGAGAAGACCCTTCCGCACAACGAGGATGCCGAACAGAATGTATTGGGGGCTGTCTTTCTCGATCCCTCGACCATCAAGTCGATTTCTGATTCGCTGGAAGTCGAGGATTTCTTTGTTCGCCGTCACCGCGTCATCTATCAATCCTTCCTTGATTTGACCGCCGAAGGCGTCGACATCGACTACACCACCACCATCGACCGCTTGAAGACCAAACAGCAACTGCTCGAAGCCGGTGGCGAGGATTACATCCTCGGACTGTCCGAGACGACGCCTTCCATCGCGAATCTCGACCACTACATCAACATCGTCCGCGACAAGGCTGTCATGCGGAACATGATCGAGGTCGCCCGTGATGTCTCGGAGAAGGGCTTTGAAGCGCAGGATATGCAGTCGTTCATCGACGAAAGCGAGAAACGCATATTCGATGTCGCCCGTTCAAGGCGCACCTCGGGGTTCATCGATTTGAAGCGGGTTACCGAGGATGTCATCCACAAGGCCGAAGAAGCAAAGAACAAGCAAGGCGAACTGATTGGTCTGGATACCGGTTTCGAGCGGCTCAACGACTACACGCTCGGACTGCAGCCTTCTGAGCTCTATGTCATCGCCGCCCGGCCGTCGATGGGGAAAAGTGCCTTCGCTCTCAATATCGCGACCAACATCGCTAAGTTGAAGCATCGTCCATATATCGCGTTTTTCTCACTGGAGATGGGTGTGGACCAACTGGTCGGCAGGATGCTTTCGTGTGAGTCGAATGTCGCGAGTGTACGCTTGCGGCAAGGCGAGCTGAATACGGGGGAATGGCAGCGGCTCAGTGTCGCCAGCGACCAACTCGAGAAACTGAATGTGCTCTTCGATGACTCCGGAACCGTCAAAGTCAGCGACCTGCGCCAGAAATGCCGGAAGCTCGCCCAGGAGGACAAGCTGGATTTGGTCGTGATCGACTATCTGCAGCTATTGTCCGGCTCGGTGCCCTATACCAACCGTGTTCAGGAAGTCAGCGAGATCTCCCGCACCCTCAAGGAGATGGCGCGGGAGCTCAAAATTCCTGTCATTGCGCTTTCTCAGCTGTCCAGGAGCGTCGAACAAAGAACCGAGAAAAAGCCGATCATGGCTGATCTGCGCGAGTCCGGCTCCATCGAGCAAGATGCTGATGTGGTGCTTTTCCTCTATCGTGACGATTACTACAACGAAAACAGCGAGCGGCCGGACATCGTCGATGTGATGGTAGCGAAGAACCGCAGCGGAGCAACCAATATCAAGGGTTTCCCGCTTCTGTTCCGGAAGAAGTACAGCCAGTTCCGCACCACCAAGGATCCGAAACACGAACCGGATGAGAATCTCGAGGATCTTGATTGACACGCCGATAGCGTGTCTTTCTTTCGGCCCGATAGGAAGATTTGGAGTGATGTCTCGATGAAAGAGCGACTCGAACAACTGAAGAAACGGTATCAGGAAATAAACGAGAAGCTGAGCGACCCCGAAGTCGCCTCTGATGTTGAACGGCTCAAGGAACTCTCCGTCGAACGCAGTGAACTCGAACGCCCGGTCAGGCTCTACGAAGAACTCCTGCAGACAGAGCAGACCATTTCGGAACTGAAGACGATGGCCCGCGACGAGGACCCCGAGATTCGCGAGCTGGCCCAGACGGAACTCGAAGAGGCGAAGGAGAAACACGCACGTCTTGAAAATGATCTCGAAAAGGAATTGATTCCGAAGGACCCCAACGACAAGAAGGATGTCATCGTTGAAATTCGTGGCGCCGCCGGGGGTCAGGAAGGCAACCTTTTCGCCGGCGATCTCTTCCGGATGTACGCCCGCTTTGCTGAACGACAGGGGTGGAAGCTTACTGTTCATCATGCTGTGGAAGGCTCCGCCGGCGGCTATAGTCAGATAGAGTTCACGGTTTCCGGGACGCGCGTGTACTCCCATATGAAATATGAAAGTGGCGCCCATCGTGTCCAGCGGGTACCGGAGACGGAATCCCAGGGACGAATCCATACCTCAACGGCTACGGTCGTGGTCCTCCCCGAAGCGGAAGAGGTGGATGTCGAACTTGAAGAAAAAGATCTGCGTGTCGATACTTTCCGCTCCAGCGGCCCGGGAGGTCAAAGCGTGAACACGACCGATTCGGCGGTGCGTATCACGCATGAACCGACCGGATTGGTGGTTTCCTCTCAGGATGGAAAAAGTCAGCACGAAAACCGAGCGACGGCCTACCGGGTTCTGAGGGCGCGTCTCAAGGACCACTACGAAAAACAGCAACGAGAGGCCGAGGGCGCCGCGCGCCGCAGCCAGATCGGCACCGGGGACCGCAGCGAGAAAATCCGCACCTATAATTTTCCTCAGAACCGGGTGACCGACCATCGCATCCATTTCACGATTCAGCAGCTCGACCGCGTGCTGGATGGCAAACTCGACCCGATTATCGACGCGCTCCTTGATGAAGAATTCAAGCGGAAGCTTGAGAATCTATGAGCGCTGTCGATCAGCAGCCGCCCACTTACTCCCGGGTTCTCAAGCAGGCGGAAAGCCGGGCTGAAGAGAAGGGCCGCGAACCGAGCGCCATCAAACGCTTGCTTATGCATCATGCCCGCTTCGGCAGCACAGAGCTTCTGCTGAGGCTTGATGAGACGATGCCGGATGCAGAACGGACCGCCTTCGAGCAGTCCGTCGAGGCCTATCTTGAGAGGAACGTCCCGGTGCAGTATCTGATCGGGGTGGAGACCTTTTTCGGATATGACTTCCAGGTCGGGGATGGCGTCTTCATCCCTCGCTTCGAGACAGAAGAACTGGCTGCCGCCGTGCTCGATGAGATGGATCGGCAGTTCGCCGGCGCCGAACGGATCCGGATCCTGGATATCGGCACGGGCTCGGGCTGTCTTGCAATCACGCTGATGCTTGAAGATGGCAGGGTCGAGGCGGTCGCCACCGACGTGTCGAAACAAGCCCTACATCATGCCCGGGCGAATTGTGAGAAACATGGCGTCGCTGTGGATATCCGGGAAGGAGATTTGTTTGAACCTGTGAGAGGGGAGCGTTTCGATGTGGTTGTGTCCAACCCGCCTTATATCCCCGTTGATGAGCCGCTCGACCCGGCCATCGCCGATTATGAGCCGGAACTTGCGCTCTATGGCGGCGATGACGGACTCGACTTCTATAAACGCATCCTGAAGCAGGTCCGTTCACATTTGAATCCGGGCGCCTTCGTCGCTTTCGAGCACGGCGCACAGCACGCTGCCGCCTTGAGTTCGTATGTCCACGAAGCACTCCCTGGCTGCCGGGTGTCGCATCAAAAAGACATGCAGGGACGCGACCGCATGACGTTTGTCCATTGTGGGTCGCGAGTGAGGCATACCTGACTTGACAGGCTGAATAACTCCTGTGTATAATACCTCAGAGCAGGAGTGAGAGCATGAGTAAACTTGTCATCGTCGAATCCCCCTCAAAATCGAAAACCATCAAGCAGTACCTCGAAGGTGATTACCAGGTACTCTCTTCGAAGGGGCACATCCGGGACCTAGCGATTAGCGGCCCCGGCGGATTGGGTCTTGACATCGAGAATAACTTCAAACCGAAATACAGCGTGCTCGATGATAAGAAGCCTGTCGTCCGTTCGCTGAAACAAGCCGCTGACAAATCGGAGGCGGTTTTTTTAGCGACCGACCCCGACCGTGAAGGCGAGGCCATCAGCTGGCATCTCCAGCAAGTCCTCGAGCTCTCAGAAGAAGAGCGGCCGGTCCACCGGGTCATCTTTCACGAAGTGACCAAGGACGCCGTCAAGGAAGCATTCGAAAATCCCCGCAGCATTGATTTGAACCTCGTCTCCTCTCAGGAAACGCGGCGCATCCTCGACCGCATCATCGGCTTCAAGCTCTCAAAGCTGCTCCAAAGCAAGATCAAGTCGAAATCCGCAGGACGTGTGCAGAGCGCGGCCCTCAAGATGATTGTCGACCGGGAACGTGAGGTCGAAGCGTTCGAACCCGAAGAATACTGGAAATTGACCGCCTCGTTTACCGGTTTCGAGGCCGAGCTCTCGAAAGTCGACGGCAAAAAACCGAAGCTGAAAGACGAATCCTCAGCGGAAGCGCTACGCTCCAGTCTCTCAGAGACGTTCACCATCGATGCCATCCGGACCCGGAAGCGTCGCAAGGCACCGTTCAACCCGTTTACGACCTCCTCCCTCCAGCAGGAAGCGTCGAACCGTCTCAATCTTGGCGGGCAACGTACGATGATGCTTGCCCAGAGCCTCTATGAAGGTATTGATTTAAAGGATGAAACCGTCGGTCTCATCACCTATATGCGTACCGATTCAACCCGGATGGCGGCCTCGTTCAAATCCGCCGCCCGCGAGCATATCAAGAAGCACTATGGGGCGAAATACGTCAGCGGCTCCCGCCAGGGAAGAAAGCAACAGGCCGGACAGGACGCGCACGAAGCCATCCGACCGACAAGTCTTGCCTATACCCCCGAACGGGTCAGACCCTACCTCAAACGCGACGAATACCGTCTCTACAAATTGATCTACGCACGGGCCGTCGCCTCGCAGATGGCTTCCGCCCAGTTCGAGACGAAGACGTATGTCCTGTTGAATAAATCGGCGGAGTTCCGTGCGAAGGCCCAGCGAGAGCTCTTCGACGGGTATCTCAAAGTCTACAGGGAGTATCAGGATATCGAGACGAGCGAGCTTCCAAACAAGGACGAAGGGGACCGACTGAAAGCCAAGAAGCTCGAGAAGAGCCAGCACTTCACCTCACCCCCGCCTCGCTTCAACGAGGCCTCGCTGATCAAGGAGATGGAAGAAAAGGGCATCGGACGGCCGAGCACGTATTCCCAGACAGTCTCGACACTCAAGAAGCGCCGCTATGTCCAGCTGGACAAGAAACGCTTCCTCCCGACCGACCAAGGACGCCTGACCGTCGAGAAGCTCGAGCAGTACTTCAGCGACATTGTCAGTGTCGATTATACAGCCCGCATGGAACGGACGCTTGATGAGATCGCCAACAAGGGCATCGACCACACACGCATCATCGCCGATTTCTATCACAACTTCATCCCGCTCGTCGAGAAGGCCAATCAGGAGATGGAGAAAGCCCCGCCCAAGTACACAGGCGAAAACTGTCCGAAATGCGGAAGTCCGATGGTCTACAGGGAGAGCCGCTATGGAGTGTTCGAAGCTTGTAGCGGCTTTCCGAAATGCAAATACATCAAGCCCGATGGAAACAAAAAAGAGCCGACCAAGACCGGCGTCACTTGTCCCAAATGCAAAAAAGGTGAGATTGTCGAACGTGAAGCCAAACGCGGAAAAAACAAAGGGAAGACCTTCTACGCCTGCAACAATTTCCCCAAGTGCCGCAACATCCTCCGCGGCAAGCCGACCGGTGAAGCGTGCGCCGACTGCGACGATCTGCTGGTCGAGCTTGAAGATGGCACCGTCGTCTGCAACGACAAGCAATGTGGCGAAACAGGGGACAAGACCTGAAGTCACGCACCTTATCAACCGGGAGATGCTATGTTACACTGAAGATGGATAATATATAGATAGGAGCGTTCATATGGACGACAGAAGTTTGGAAACTACAATAGCGACCGACCCCGAGGAAAATGCCGAGGAGATCAGTACCTTTCGCCGCTACTGGAAGCGTTACCGGCCGGCTCGAATCAAACGTCTGATGCGCGAGCCGATTCCCTCTCGTTCTCAGACGGCACCCCAGACCTATCCACAGATGTTCTTCAGTGTCTTTCGTCGTGTTTTCCACTTTTTCGGCTATAGCAGCCGCAGAGAGTTCTGGTTTTTGCACGCGGCGATTATCCTGGCCGCCCTTGGTCCGGTCATTGCCGTTCAGGGAATCAACTTTCTTACTCCTGTCGAAGTCACCGATGCGATGATGCTGGTCTATACCATTTATCTGGCGGTGATCGGCGTCATCTTCATCATTCCCGTGCTCTCGGTGAGTTTCCGACGGTTCGCGGATGCCGGCTTCCCCAGATGGCTGGCTTTGTTGCATACGGGAATCCCCTATCTTTTGGGCATCACAATCGTGAACGTGCTGGTGATTGTGTTCGTCATTTTCGTCACCACCCTCCCCACGGCGCAGCGAATCCGTGAGAGGATTCACCGAGGAGAGATCGAGAAGCACCCCCTCCCCGATCTGTAAATCCGATGAAAAAGCTGCCTGGCATTCAGGCAGCTTTTTAATGCTTACAGGAGGAAGATGTTCCGATCCCGGCAGGCGCGACGGATCGAGGCCGGCCAATAGCTGGCCTGGACTTCCCCGATGTGCACTTTCTCGAGAAAGAAGAGCGCCAGACGGGACTGGCCGATGCCGCCGCCGACGGTCTGGGGAAGGTATCCCCGGTGCAGGCGCTTATGAAAGGGAAGCGAGAGACGGTCCTGCTTGCCGTGGGCCTCTAGTTGCATTTCCAGGGTGTCCGCATCGACACGGATCCCCATCGAGGACATCTCCACGGCCTTTCCGAGTGGTTCATGCCAGAAGAGGATGTCTCCATTCAGACTCCAGTCGTCGTAGTCCGGGCTGCGTTCATCGTGAGGGGCCCCCTCTGTGAGCGGCCACCCGATGCCCTTGATGAAGACGGCTTTCTTCTCCTTTGCAATGTGTGCTTCGCGCGTTTCAGGTGTCAACTGTGGCCAGCGCTTTTCGAGGTCGGCCGCCTCGACGATAGGAATCGTCGATGGCAGTTTTCGCTGCAGGGGAGGGTATCGTGAGGCGACTTCAGAGTCAAGAGTCAAAAAGGCTTGGTAAAGGGATTGGACGATCCTCTCCAAGAAGGCCTGGTTCCGCTCGCTTGGGGCCATGGTGCGTTCCCAGTCCCACTGGTCTACATAATAGGAGTGGAGCGGAGAGAGCGTCTCGTCTTTGCGGATGGCGTCCATGTCGGTGTAGAGGCCCTGGTTTCTCTGGATGCCGTAACGCGCGATGGCTTCGCGTTTCCATTTTGCGAGGGAATGGACAATTTCAAGTTCCGTCTCCTCGACATCGAACGCGACCGGACGCTCCTGACCACTCAGCTCATCATTCAGTCCAGAACCGCGTTCAACAAAAAGCGGGGCGGACACGCGGTGAAGCGCAAGGGTCTGTGACAAGAGACTTTCAAAACGGTCTTTCAGCCATTTGATCGCCTGCTCGGTCTCCAATATCGACAGCTTGCTTTCATAAGAGTTCACGGTTCATCCGTCCTTTGCGGCTGCCGGCTTAAAACCGCCGGATTAAGGTTTTCTCTGTATTATCCCGAATTATACAGGCCCCTCCGGCATCTGTCAATCGCTGCCAGGCCAATCTCCTTATTTGCGTCACCGGATTGAAGGAGACGCCATCCCTACGCATTGGTCGAGCCGCTCTTGACACCTCAATGCCCACATGCTATTATATAAAAGCAACCGAAAGGTTGCGCTTATCCCTTTCATAGCATGGTGAATATTTTTATTCACACATCCCCTTCCTTAATCCGCCGCAAGGCGGATTTCCCTTTTCTCAGGGGATTTTTTTATCTATGCAGGTGTGATATAATAACGTCGACTTTTTCGGGGACGGTGAGGCTATGGGTATCCGCGACTGGTTTCGTTCAAAGAAACGCAAACATCAAGCGCAGAAATATCGAATCGGCATGGAGAAGACGCGCGCTAGCGTCTTCAACCGTCTCAATGACCTCCTGGATTCGAACACCTCGATCGACGACGAGCTCTTCGAGGATATCGAGGAGCTTTTCATTATGGCCGATATGGGTGTGGATACGGTCCTCGACCTTGTCGGTCATCTTCGCAGGCACGTCGAGACTAAAAACATCAAGGACGCTTCCCAGCTGAAGGACGTGATCGTCGAGGAGATGTTCCGCCGATACGTCCGCGATGAGATTGTCGATACGAACCTGACCCTTGCCGAGTCGGCTCCCTCCGTTTTCCTTTTTGTCGGCGTCAACGGCGTGGGCAAGACGACGACCATCGCCAAAGTCGCAAAACTTCTTCAGGAAGAGGGTAAACGCGTGATGCTGGTCGCCGGGGATACCTACCGCGCGGGGGCGATCAACCAGCTCCGGGTGTGGAGCGAACGGGTCGGGGCGGAGTTTTTCGCCAAGACCGCCGGAAGCGACCCAAGCAGCGTCATGTTCGACGCCATCGAAGAAGCCAGGCGTCAAGATGTCGATGTGTTGCTGTGCGATACGGCCGGGCGTCTCCACAATAAAAAGAACTTAATGCAGGAACTCGGCAAGATTCGCCGTGTGATCGGCCGGGAAGTCGGGGGAGCTCCGCATGAGACGCTGCTCGTTGTCGATGCGACCACAGGTCAGAACGGGCTCTCGCAGGCCCGGATCTTCAACGATGTCACGAAGCTCACCGGGGTCGCCCTCACCAAGCTTGATGGCACGGCCAAGGGCGGCATCGCGCTTGCAATCCGGGAGACTATCGGCGTGCCCGTCAAGCTTGTCGGGCTGGGAGAGAAACTCGACGACCTGGAGTATTTCGATATTGAAGAATATATATACGGCTTATTCGCGGATGTGGTCGATGATGGATGAACTGAAACAGCATTTAAAGATCAATGAGCTTTATGACCTCTATGGGGGATTGCTTACCGAACGCCAGCAGGATGCGATTGTCCGGTATTATTCCGACAACTATTCCCTCGCGGAGATTGCCGAGCTGAACGGCACGAGCCGCAATGCGGTCCACGAAACCCTGAAGCATGCCATCGGGAAGCTTCAGGATTACGAATCGACGTTGTTGCTCCTTGAAAAGCGTCACCGGCAACGCGTGCTTATCGCTCAATTGCGCGAGCTGGAGCTACCCATAGCGGCAAAAACAATCCTTGACGAACTCGAAAAGGTGGTTTGACATGGCATTCGACCAATTGTCCGATAGACTGCAGATGGCCCTGCGCCGCATACGCGGAAAGGGCCGCCTGACGGAGGACGATATCGATGAGATGATGCGGGAAGTACGACTGAGTCTGCTCGAAGCCGATGTCAACTTCCGTGTCGTCAAGACCTTTACCAGAGAAGTGAAGGAAAAGGCCAAAGGCGAGCGGATACTCAAGGGTCTCAACCCTTCCCAGCAGGTCGTGAAGGTCGTCCATGAAGAGCTGCAGAAACTGCTTGGCGGCGAGACCAGCGTCTTTGAACCTCCGTCGCAGAAGCCGATGCGGATCATGCTTGCCGGACTGCAAGGCAGCGGCAAGACCACGACTGCCGGCAAACTAGCGAAGTTTCTGCAAAAAGAGCACGGACTGAAGCCGATGCTTGTCGCCCTCGACCTTCAGCGTCCGGCGGCTATCGAACAGCTGCAGACAATCGGCCGACAGCTCGACGTACCCGTTTATCAAGAAGGCACGCAGGCCTCCTTTGCGTCCATCATTGATAACGCCGCCGCGGCAGCCGAATCCGAAAGCGCCGATGCACTGATTTTCGACACAGCCGGGCGGCTGCATATCGACGAGGACCTCATGGAGGAACTGAAGCGTGTCAAGGAAATGCTCGAACCTGAGGAGACCTGGTTGGTCCTTGATGCCATGACTGGACAGGATGCGGTATCCGTTGCGGATCATTTCCATGGATCGCTGGGCCTCACCGGCAGCATCCTCACGAAACTCGACAGCGACACCCGAGGTGGCGCGGCACTTTCGCTGCGGCACGTTACCGGCGTCCCGATCAAGTTCATGGGGCTGGGCGAAAAGCTCGACGCCCTTGAGGTCTTCCACCCTGAACGGATGGCCGGCCGCATCCTCGGCATGGGCGACGTCATGACCCTGGTCGACAAAGTCAGCGAGAATGTCGATGAGGACGACATGATGAAAATGGTGGAGAAGATGGCCTCCGGCAAATTCAATTTCGACGATTACCTCAAACAGCTCCGCATGGTCAAAAGGATGGGTTCGCTATCCGGGCTTATGAAGCTCATCCCCGGCATGAACAAGATGGTCAAGCAGGCCAACGTCGATGATGGGCAGATTGAACAGGTGGAAACGCTCATCCATTCCATGACGAAACAGGAACGGAAAAAACCGGAACTCTTGAAGAAGAGCAGCTCCCGCCGCCGTCGCGTGGCTCGTGGCTCCGGACGCCGGGTGAATGATGTCAACCGTCTGCTTCAGACCTTCGACCAACAAAAACAGGCCATGAAACAGATGTCGAATATGGATCCTTCCCAGATCGATCCCAGCAATCCCATGGGAGCACTGAAAGGTGCCACCGCAAAGAAAAAGCCCAAAAAGGGCAAAGGCAAAGGTAAAGGAAAAAGAAAAGGTGGAGTCCCCTTCTAATGGGACTCCACCTTTTTGAAAAAGTCGACGAGGAAGCGCTTGATTGCGCGTTCTTGGTTGGTGTGTGGCGAGACATGGTCGGCGACGGCTTTCAGTTCCTCCCTCGCATTGCCCATCGCGACCCCGACGCCGGCATACTGGAGCATTTCGATGTCATTGTGTCCATCGCCGAAGGCGAGAATGCGTTCCGGCTGATAGCCGAGCAGCTCGGCGACATGCTTCAGGGCCTTGCCCTTGTTGGTCTGCGGGTTGTACAGTTCAATGATGAACCGGTGGTCGTCACCCCAGTTCCGTGTGGCGATCTCTCCGGGGAAACGCTCGGCGACGAACGACTCGATGCGTTCCCCTGCATCTTTGTTCGCAAGGATGATGAATCCGTTCGCGCCGGTGGGCAGTGTTTGCTTGAAATCCCCCACATGCAACCGCGCGCCGTACTCAAGGTGCAGCAGGTCGCGGACGTTGCTGGTCTCACGTAGTAGATAGACATCGTCCTTGACCTCGCAGAAGGCGTTGTAGATGTAGGGTTTGTTGTGTTCAAAGATTTCCAGGACGCTCTCTCGCTTCAAGGGACGATTGATTTCCTCGAAAGAGGGGTTGTTCTTCCAGGTGATCAATCCGCCGTTGTAATTGATTAATGGCGTGTCGAGTCCGAGCGCGCGGTAGTATCGCAAGCTGCTGCGATAAGGACGGCCGGTCGCGATGACGATCCGGTTGCCCTCCTCTTTTAAAAAGCGGAGGTATTTCCGCGTCGAGGGATCCAGTGTGCGCCAATCATATAACAAGGTGCCATCGAGGTCGACGGCGATGAGATACGTGTGGTTGTTCATTTCCATCACCGCACGTATTATCGCACAAGGGGCCGGTTTTGGCAAATGCGGACGACAACCGCGGGGTGTTTATGCTATAATGCGTGTGAGGTGATAGGCATGCCGGACATTGGACTAGGTGGACTGATCAACTTCCTTTTGGGACTTGCGTTCGGCTTTGTCTTGTTTGCCGTTCTTTATACCTACCTGCTTGTCCGGGGCAGCCGGCAGACCTTTGAAGCCACCAAGCCTCAGGAGCAGGTGGACAAAGAAGACATCGAAGCGCTCATCAAAGACAAGCAGTCCTCCTTCAAACGACTATACAAAGGACAGGATCGCGGGTACAGCCGGACCATCTACGACCTCTCCCACGAGCTTGTCGAAGAAATCTCGAAGTATTATTTTCCGAAATCGAAATACCCGATGCTAGAGTTGAGCGTCAACGAGATGCTCAACCTTTCCCACTACATCACCGACCGGGTCGATAAACTGCTTGAGCAGCCGCTGCTGAAAAACACGCGCAACGTTCGTGTCAGTCATATGGCGGCTCTTTACGACCACAAGAAGCGCCTGGAAGATAAAAAAATATACAAGGCCGTCACCAACAAGAAGCTTCGGAAGGGTTTCAAGCTGACCCTGGGCGCGATCAACCTCTTCAACCCGGCTTACTGGTTCCGCAAGCTTGTTGTCAAGACCAGTGTCGATTTCGTCTCGATGCGCATTGCCTACATGATTATCGCCATCGTAGGTGAAGAGACCAGCAATATCTACTCCAAAAAGCTGTTCGACCGGGACATGGATTTCAACCTGGTCGAGCAAGAGCTCGAGGCTCTTGAAAAAGGTGAAGATGAAGACACTGCGGACGATTGAGGACGTTCGCGAGCTCGCCGTAGAACCACTGGCCTTCATTCTACATTCCAGCTCCTATTGCGCGGACTGCGACCGGGTTGAACGCTACTTGCGGACACTGGAAAAGCTTCATGGTGAAGCCTCCTTCTATCTACTTAAACGGGGCATGCTCCCCGCGCTGGAGAGGGACTGGCCCTCAAAAGGCGTGCCGACGCTGCACTTTTACCGATACGGAGAACGCGTGCGTAGCGACGATGTTTCCTCGTTTTCTTTCCGTGAACTCGCCGAACACCTCGACGTTTCGCTCTGAAGGGATGTGCCGCCTATGTTCTTCAAACGTAGGAAAAAACTCATACCGCCTTATGAACGGACGCCGGATGGACGCCCCTTCCAGGTGTATGAGATTCAGGAACAGTCGAAAGAGCGCGCATCCTCCTACCGGCGCAGCCACTTTGTCTCCCCGATCTTCGGCGAGAACGTGAAGGACGAAGTCGTGATTCCCATCAAAACCAATCAGAAACGGAATCTTGACACCCTGGACCCCTTCCGCACGAAACCGCGGCTGACCAAGGAAGAACGCATTCAGAAATATGGAACGGCCTATCCGGAATTCGACCTGGTGCGGGGCAAGGACCTCGACGAGGTGATGGACTCGACACGCCGGCGCAAGCAAGGACAATCCTACCGCGCGCGGATTGTCGAGAACTCGAAGGACACGGACACCGGAGCCGGCCGCGATGAGACGGCACATCAGCCCGAGGACCAACCGCCCGAAACCCGCTATCGCCGCCCGGATTCGGAATCTCAAGCAGGGCGAGGGAAAGAATCCGGCGCATCGGATGTCGAAGCGGCCCGATCACCGTCCGAAGAACCGGGACATAAGGAGGCCGAATCCGCTGAAGAGGACTTTGATACATCCCGTATGGAAGCATCACGGTCAACGGAGCAAAAGAGCACACCTGCAGCCGACGATTCATCCCATCAAACCAGCACGGATGAAGTTGAGCGTCGCACGCAGGATGGCTCAGCGATAAAACCCGACACGCACACCGCGGCAGCTTCCAAGGGTGCAGCCGCCGAGGAAAGCCCCATGCAGGAACGAGGAGCGACTCAGCACGATGGGGATGCCTCCGGCGAATCTGCTGATACAGCGCCTGAAGATCAGGATCGTGCGAACCGGACCATCGTCTCCGGACGCAAACGGTATGAAAAGTATCAGGTCCCCCCGATCGATCTTCTGGATTCCGCCATTGAGGATCCACCGGATATATCCGACTCCATCGAGAAACAGACGAACATCCTTAATGAGACCTTCGCCGAATTCAACGTCGGCGCGAGGGTCTATAAGCACGTGCAGGGACCGACAGTCACCCGCTATGAGATCGCGGTCGAAAAAGGTGTCAAGCTCAACAAGATCACCAACATCGAAAACAACATCAAGATGAAACTGGGTGCGAAGGAAATCCGCATACAGGCTCCGATTCCCGGCAAGACGACCGCCGGCATCGAGGTTCCCAACGAGCAGCCGGCGACGGTGCATTTTTTGAACATCGTCAACCGCTCGATGTTCAAGAACGCTTCCGTTCCCCTGACGCTTGCGCTCGGCATCGACATCGACGGCCAGCCGATCTATACCTCCATCAAATCGATGCCGCATGGACTCATCGCCGGTCAGACCGGAAGCGGCAAGAGCGTCTGCATCAATACGGTATTGATGAGTTTGTTGCTGCAGTACAAGCCGACCGAACTCCGGCTGCTGTTGATCGACCCCAAACGGGTCGAGCTGGCCGCGTACAACGATATCCCCCATCTGCTCACACCCGTGATCACCGACGCCCAGGCGGCCACCGCCGCCCTAAAATGGGTGATTGAAGAGATGGAGCGCCGTTTCACACTCTTCAACAGTGTCAACGCCCGCAACATCGACGTCTACAACGAAAAGATCGAGAACCCCGAGGAGCACCTGCCTTATATCGTCATTGTGATCGACGAGCTTTCCGATCTGATGATGCTCGCCGCACAGCACGTCGAGGAATCGGTGATGCGCATCACGCAGAAGGCCCGAGCCTGTGGCATCCATCTGATTATCGCCACGCAGCGTCCCTCCACGGATGTCATCAAGGGCACCATCAAATCGAATATCCCCACCCGCATCGCCTTCAGCGTCTCGAGCCACATCGATTCGCAGACCATCCTCGATTCGACCGGCGCGGAAAAGCTTCTCGGCAACGGTGACATGCTCTTCTCGGCGGCCGGTCAAAGCCAGATGCGTCTACAAGGCGCCTTCATCAAGGACGCCGACATCGAGAACGTCACCGAGTTCATCCGCCGGCAGGCGGAACCCGATTACATCTTCACCGAGCAAGCGCTCGTTGACAATGCCAGCAAGACGTTTGAATACGACGATCTGCTTCCGGATGTCGCCCGCTTCGTCGTCGAGCGGCAGGAAGCGTCAATCAACAAGATCTCCAAGACTTTCTCCATCGGGTTCAACCGGGCCCAGAATATTGTCGAGAGCCTCGAATCGGCAAAGATTGTCTCCGGAAACCTCGGGTCCCGGGCCCGCGAAGTGCTGGTGGACGAGGAGGAGCTCGAACGCATCCTCAGAACGATGTAGGTGATTGCCATGTACAGACGAGATTCCCATACAGCTTTGCATGAACTGCAGTCCGTCCGGGAGCGGGAGGTCCGCCTGCTGCTAAGAAGAATGCGGCGAAAACAAGCGGTGCTCATCGTCAGCCTGCTCATCATCCTGATTGTGCCGCAGCTTTTTGACCGCCATCTGCCGTTCAACACGCTCTATCACACCACGCTTGCCGATTTCGACCTCTTTCCCGATACGCTGGATGTCCCCATCGCCTATCCGCTCATCCTGCTGGCGTTCTTCTATGCGCTGATGCTGATTTTCAAGGAACGCCGCGTGAGTGCGAGCATGCGGAGCGTCTCGTCCCTGAAGCTCGAAAGAAGCGTCGGGCGGTTCGACATCGTCTCTTTTGCGTCGGCGGTGCTGGCGGGCTATGTCGTTGTGAATGCGTTCTTTTTCTCGTTCGCTACGATTTCAGGCCACAGCATGGAACCGACCTTTCATGACGGCGACAACATCATCATGAGTCATACGGACGATGATTATGAGCGTTTCGATCTGGTTGTCGCCGCTATGGAGTATACAGCGGACACGCAGTTCTACATCAAGCGCGTCGTCGGGCTTCCCGGGGAGAAGGTCGTCATCGATGAGGGCGACCTTGAAATCAATGAAGAGCCCCTTGAAGAACCGTTTCTCCCGAAAGCAGTCCCGACCGAGTGTCCGGGGATCAAGGATACCTGCTCGTTTTCACTGGGCGAGGATGAATACTTCCTGCTCGGCGACAACCGCGAGCATTCCACGGACTCCCGCATCCTCGGACCCTTCGATGGTGATGATATCTACGGGACGGTGCAGTTCCGTTTCACCCCGATTCATGCAGCAGGGAGGGTCGATTGAATGCCGAAGCACAGCTACTACCCAGGACACATGGCCAAGACCAAGGCGCAGCTGAAACAGAAACTGAAATGGGCGGACATCGTCTATGAGGTCGCCGATGCCCGGGCTCCCCTTTCTTCGCGAAACGAAGATCTTGCGGTGATGCTCGAGAACCGGCCCTCGTTATTGGTTCTGAACAAGGCGGACCTAGCCGACGCGGCGGTGACCAAACGCTTCGTCGGCTATTTTGAGGGGCGTCGCCAGCCCTCGATGGCGCTTGAAGCGCACAATCCCCGGCACATCGCCCGGCTGTTCGAGAAAAGCCAGAGCCTGCTTGAGCGCAAGTTCGCGGAACTTAAGCAGAAAGGGATTGAAAAACGTCCGATCCGCGCCATCGTGGTCGGCACGCCGAATGTCGGCAAGAGCACCCTCATCAATCAGCTCATTCGTCGTCGGGCCGTCCAGGTCGCCGATACACCGAATCTGACCCGTCATCTGCAGACCGTCCGTCTGCACGATGATCTCGAGCTGCTGGACACCCCGGGGTTGTTGCTGCCGAAGTTCGACAAGGATGAACAGCTTTACAATCTGGGTCTCATCGGGGCTTTGAAGGATCATCTCGTCCCTCGCGACGAAGTGGTCATACATGGGTTCAAAGTTCTGTATGAGCAGTATCGTGAAGCTTTTGTCCAGCGTTATGACCTAAAACTGGACACATTCGACTCGCTGGAAATTTTCGAGCAGATCGGCCGACGCCTCGGCTGTCTTGACAAGGGCGGCACGATCGACTATGAGACGGTGATGGACAAGTTCCTACGGGATTTCCGTCACGGACGTTTCGGGGGAGTCTCCCTCGAGCGGATCGGGGGATGACGATGTACGAACGTGAACAGGCCCTGCAGGCGGCCGGATATCGCGTCGCCGGCTGCGACGAGGTCGGTAGAGGCCCTTTGGCCGGTCCCCTGGTCGCGGCCGCGGCGATGCTCCCCTTGAACCGACGCATTGAAGGGCTTGCGGATTCCAAGACTCTGGGAAAGGCCGCCCGTGAGCGCTTGAGCCGTGAAATCCTGGATGCTTGTGAAGTGGCCGTGTTCGTCCTTCCACCTGAGGAAGTCGACCGGCTGAATGTTCTCAGAGCCAGCCAGGTGGCGATGCTCCAAGCCATCGAGCGACTGGATTGTGACTACGTGCTATCCGATGCCCTCTCCCTTCCCACCGACCTGCCCCAGGAAGCCATCGTCAAGGGGGACGCGAAAAGTGCCTCGATCGCCGCGGCGAGCATCGTCGCGAAAGTTCATCGCGACCGGATCATGGCGGAGCTTTCGACGACCTACCCGGGCTATGGTTTCGAGCGGAACATGGGATATCCGACCCGTGAACACTTGAAGGCGCTCGAGCGTCTCGGAGTGACGCCGGTCCACCGGCGTAGCTACGCCCCTGTGAAGCGCCAGATCGCTCGCCAGCAGACCCTTGCATTGGAGTGAATACGATGATCATCACAGTGGATGCATTGTTGGAAAAACCGCTCGTCGATGAGGTTATCGCTTTTCAGACCGACACGGTTTACGGCGTCGGATGCCGCATCGACAGCCGCAAGGGCGTCGAGCGGATCTACGAACTCAAGGGGCGTGACGACAGGAAGCCGCTTCCTGTGTTGTGCGCGGACATCGAGGACGCCCGCTCTTTAGTCCAAGACCCTAGTCAGCTCGAACCCTACGCCGCGCGTCACTGGCCCGGCGCTTTGACACTTGTTGTCAAGAAGAGCGAGGTTGTCGGCCCTCACGTGACACGCGGTGAGGATACCATCGGCGTGAGAGTGCCGGATGATGATCTCGCCCGACGCATCCTCCGTCACTTCGGGCCGATGGCGGTGACTAGTCTGAACCGGTCGCAGGAACCTTCCTGCCGGACCTTTGAACAGGCGAAAGCCTTTGCAGACCGTGTCGATTATCTCGTCGAGGGGGGCACGGCCAAGGGCGTCAGCTCGACGGTCTTTGATGTCGCCTCCAAGCGCGTTCTTCGTCCCGGGGAAGTCGACCCGGAAGGATAAAAGGGTTTTCAGGAAGCTCTCTTTGTTGTTTTTTGGCTTTGTTTTGATATAATGAGATAGGCGTTTTTTTCAGACGCCAAGGAGGGTTCGACGCGATGAAAGTACTACTTGGTGCGGACCATGCAGGTTTTGAATTGAAAGACCATATCAAGCAGCACCTCGAGGAGAAGACCGACATCGTTCTTGAAGACTACGGGACGCATTCCGGCAAGAGCTGTGATTACAACGATGTCGCCAAGCGTGTCGCGAAGGATGTCGCCAAGGGGAAAGCCGACCGTGGCATCCTGATCTGCGGCACCGGCATCGGCATGAGCATCCAGGCCAACAAGACAAAAGGCGTCCGTGCCGCGCATGTGCATGATGTCTTCACCGCAAAGGCCACACGTGAACATAATGACGCCAATGTGTTGACGATGGGCGGCAGAGTGCTGGGTGTGGACCTCGCGAAAATGATTGTGGATACATTCTTGAACACCGCGTTCTCCGGTGTGGAGCGTCACGCTCGCAGAGTCAAGAAATTCGAGAGCTGATCACGGCTCTCAGGAGCGGATTACATGTCCGACAGGCGGTATCTTCTGAAACTACTGGCGACGGCCACGAATTTTTTTGCCGAGGCGCTGGTCGCGATTGCGATTGGTTTTTTCCTCGGTGGTGCGCTGGACCGTCTGATCGGGACCGAGTTTCTATTCACGGCGATCTTCATGGTGATCGGAGCCGTCGCGGCTGTTCGGAATCTGATCGTCCGCGTCATGCGGCTGGGAGAGAGACAGGACAATGAGTGAAAAAGCGTATATAAAGACATTTCTATATGTATGGTTTTACATCCTGGGTGTCTCACTGATTGTTTTACTTGTCGGGGACGGTTTTGCGGCCGTCAGTTTCTTTCTGGGCGCGTTGGTCAACGTGATGCTCACCAGCCACAACTACCGCTCATCCATGCGGGCCGCCGAAGAGGACCCCGATCGGCTCCAGCGGGTGGCCGTCCGGAATATGATCTTTCGCTATCTCTTTTATGCCTTTATTCTGTTGTACGCCTTCATCAATGCGGATTTGAATCCGTATCTCACGTTTTTCGGTTTCCTCTCGTTCAAACTGACGATGCTAGCGGTGTATGCCTTTAGCTCCCGAAAGGAGGAGGACGCGGGATGATTGAATTCATCGAAGGGCTCAGTCCCTCTCTCAAAGCCTCGTTGATCGTCATCGGCGCCTTGATGGTCATCAGCGTCCTGATCGGGCGCCGTATCGAAAAGCTGGACCCGACCCGCCCCGTAAAAAGCCCTGTGGTTTATATGATTCTCGCCGTCGGGGCGCTGAACAACTTCATCAAGGAATTCTACGGAAAGAACTGGCGGCTGTTCGCGCCTGTGCTCTTTGCCGTGCTGCTGTATCTCGTCGCCGCCAACACTTCCAGCCTGCTGGGCCTTCAGCCGCCGCTTGCCAACATGTCGGTAGCGGTCTCCTTCAGCATCTTCGCCTTTGTGACCATCCAGGCCTCCGCGATAATCATCCGCAAGCCCAAGCGTCGGCTGAAGGATCTTTCAAGCCCCTCCGTGCTGCTGTTTCCAGTGAACCTGATCAGCGAATTCTCGGTGCCGTTCGCCATGGGTCTTCGTCTGTTCGGGAACCTGCTTTCGGGGGCGGTCATCGCGACCATCGTCGCCAACCTGCTCGGCATCCTAGGCGGGTGGCTCTCCCATATCATCGTCGTCCATCCAATCTTCAACATCGGGTTCGGACTGATCCAGGCATTCGTGTATTTCATGCTGCTGACCATTTTCCTCGCCATGGCCGTCGAGACGGAAGAAGAGGCCGCTTGATGAGTGGCGGGGCATCATATAAACTCTTAGCTCATAACAAGGAGGAAATGAAATGTTTGTATTGACAGAAATCGCCTTCAACGCGGACTTCATTCAAGGATTGGCCGCCTTCGGCGCCGGTGTCGCGATGATCGCCGGGTTCGGCGCCGGTATCGGACAGGGCTTCGCGGCCGGTAAAGCTGCCGAAGCTGTTGGAAGGCAGCCTGAGGCGAGCGGCAAGATCACGACCACGATGCTTGTCGGTCAGGCCATGGCCGAGACCACGGGTCTGTACGCTTTGATCATCGCGTTCGTACTTATTTTCGCTACCTGAGGTAGATAGGAGGCATCACCATGGAAGCTGTTGCAGAAGCCATCCGACGCCTCGTGGAAGTTGCGATCGACGTCTCTCCCACGGAGATTGTCATCCAGCTCGCTGCGACGGCGGCTTTGGTCGTCGTCGTCAAGGTCTTCCTCTGGGACAAGGTCACGGCTTTCCTGGACGCTCGTCGTGAAGCGGTGGATCATGAATTGAACGAGGCCACCGAGAAGCACGAGGACGCACAGTCCATGAAAAAAGAGGCGGAGCAGGAATTGGAAGAAGCCCGTCAAAAAGCCAAGGAAATTGTTGATGAGGCGAAATCCCGCGGGGAGGATACGCGCCGGGAAATCTTGGCCGAGGCGAAACAGGAAGCTGAACGCATCAAGAAAAACGCGCGTCAGGACTTAGACCGCGAGGTCGAAGTCGCCCGTCGCAATCTGCAGCGCGAGATTGTCGAGATCGCCGCTTTAATTAGCGAAAAGGCTGCAGGCGAGCAATTGAGCGACGCCACCTATGAACGCCTCCTCGACGAGGCGATTGAAGAGGTGCGCAAACATTGAGTGCCGTCGCCGAGCAATACGCGGTCGCGCTTTTTTCGCTGGCTCGGGAACAAGATGAGACCGAGCGTGTGGATGATGCGTTCACCCGTTTCGTCGAAGCATTCGATACTCAGGCGCGACGCTTCTTTCTTGACCCCCGCGTCGCCAAAAAAGAGAAGAAACGCGTCCTTGGCGAGCTGTCGCTGCATCCGCTGCTTCAGGATTTCCTCTTCGTGCTGGTCGACAACCGTCGCTTTGCAAATGTAGAGGACATCCTCGCGGAATACCGCCGGCTGAAGGCGGAGGAGAATCAGGAAATGCACGTTGTCGTCCGCAGCCGCCGTCCGCTGCAAAAAAGCCGGATCAAGGCGTTGAAAGAAGAGTTCGCTTCACGCTACAACCGTCGCGTCACCATCGAGAACCAAATCGATGAGGAGATTCTCGGCGGATTGCGTTTTGAATACGACGGCAAGGTCGTCGACGACACAATCAACAAGGCCTTCAAACAATTGAAAGGCCGTCTTACACATTAGGCAGGTGAGAGCATGAACAAAATCGAGGCTACTGAAATATCGAGCCTGATCAAAGAACAGATAGAGCGTTACAGCAAGGAGATCGAGACCGAACACGTCGGGACCGTCATCAATGTCGGTGACGGCATTGCCTTGGTGCATGGGCTCGATGAAGCGATGAGTGGTGAGCTGCTTGAATTCGAGGGCGGCGAATACGGCATGGTGCTCAACCTTGAGCGTCATCATGTCGGCGTGATCATCCTCGATGAATCGACCGGTATCAAGGAAGGTGACACGGTCAAGACGACCGGGCGGATTCTCGAGGTACCGGTCACTGAAGCGCTGCTTGGACGCGTCATCAATCCCCTTGGTTTCTCGATTGACGGACAGGGTCGTATCGAAGCCGAAGAGTATCGTCTCCTCGAGCAGAAAGCGCCCGGCGTCATGGCTCGCAAAGCTGTCGAGGAACCGCTGCAGACGGGCATCAAGGTGCTTGACGCCCTGGTCCCGATCGGGCGTGGGCAGCGCGAACTCATCATCGGCGACCGCAAGACCGGCAAGACCGCCATCGCTCTCGATACCATCATCAACCAGAAAGAAGAAGATGTCATCTGCATCTACGTGGCCATCGGTCAGAAGGAATCGACGGTCGCACAGGTGCATGAGACGTTGAAGCGTCACGGGGCGATGGACTATACCATCATTGTCAGCGCCAGCGCTTCCGAGCCGGCGCCGCTGCTTTATCTCGCACCCTATGCCGGCGTGACAATCGGTGAAAAGTTCATGGCCGAGGGCAAGAGCGTGCTGGTCGTCTATGATGACTTGAGCAAGCATGCGACCGCCTATCGTGAACTGAGCCTGCTGCTTCGCAGACCGCCCGGAAGAGAAGCTTTTCCGGGGGACGTGTTCTATCTGCATTCTCGCCTGCTGGAACGTGCCGCCAAGCTCAACGATGACCTCGGTGGCGGATCGATCACGGCCCTGCCGATTATCGAGACGCAGGCCGGGGATATCTCTGCCTACATCCCCACCAACGTCATCAGCATCACCGACGGGCAGATCTTCCTGCAGAGCGATCTGTTCCACCAGGGGGTTCGTCCCGCCATCAGCGCCGGGCTCAGTGTCTCGCGTGTCGGCGGAAGCGCCCAGATCAAGGCGATCAAGAAAGTATCCGGCACTCTGCGGCTTGATCTCGCCTCCTACCGGGAACTCGAGGCCTTCACCCAGTTCGGTTCGGACCTCGACGAGGCGACCCAGAAAAAGCTGGAACGCGGCAAGCGGACCGTCGAAGTACTCAAACAGGGGCTGCATGAAGTCCTGCCGGTCAACAAGCAGGTCATCAGCATCTACGCCCTGACTCGCGGCTTCCTCGACGACATCAAGGTCGAGGACATCCGTCGTTTTGAACAGGGGCTGCATGAATATTTCGACCGCGACGAGGAAGGCCAACGACTCCTGCAGCACATCAAGGAAGAAAAGACGCTGCCGGAGAAGGAAGCCCTCGACGCTGTGATTGAAAAATACAAACAAAGTTTCGCCTGAGGGGGTGTGAACGTTGGCATCGATGCGGGATTTGAAAAAACGGATGCAGGCAACACAGAAGACGCAGCAGATCACGAAGGCGATGCACATGGTGAGTGCGGCCAAGCTTAAAAAGGCCGAGCGTGCCATCGTTGCCTTCCGGCCGTTGACGAAAAAGCTCAAGGTCGTCCTCTCAAGGGTGCTGAGCAGCGATAGGGATCTCGGACACCCCATCCTCAGCGGGCGAGAGACCCATCAGACCGTATACATCCTCGTCTCGAGCGACAGAGGTCTTGCCGGCGCCTTCAACAACCGACTGTTCAAGGCATTCGAAGCGCACATCGAACAAGCGCACGACTCGAAAGATGAATTCCTTGTCGCGGCGCTTGGGTACAAGGCACATCGTTTCGCGCAGCGAAGAAAATACAGGTTGCTGCATCGAGACGTGATTCCGATGCGTGACGATGTACAGTTCGTCGACTTTCAAAGCATTACGGATACATTCCTTACCGGATACATCTCCGGCGCCTACGACAAGATCGACGTCTTCTATAACCATTTCATCAACACGCTCAATCAGGAAATCAAGCACCGGACGCTCGTCCCCCTTGAAGACAGCCAGTTTCTCGAGGCGGAGGACGACGATGCACCCTACAACCGGCTCTATTATTATGAACCCAATGCCAGACAAGTTCTCTACCAGCTGCTTCCGATGTATGTCGAACATCTGCTTTACGGCATGATTCTTGAATCGAAGGCAAGCGAGCACGCCTCGAGGATGACGGCGATGCAGAATGCGACGGACAATGCGGAAGAAGTCATCAACGAGCTCAACTTGAAATACAACCGGGCCCGCCAGGATGCCATCACCCGCGAACTCACCGACATCATCGGCGGGGCCGAAGCGGTGAAATGAGGAGGATACCGATGAACAAAGGCAGAGTCACGCAAGTCATGGGGCCCGTGGTTGATGTAGCTTTCGAGGAGCAGCTGCCCGAAATCAACCACGCCCTCAACATAAAACATGAGGATCAGAAGGTCGGGGTTAAGATCGACCTTACCCTGGAAGTCTCCCGACACCTCGGCGACAACATCGTCCGCACCATCGCGATGGATTCGACGGACGGCCTTAAACGAGGCATGGAAGTCATCGACCAGGGCCGCCCGATCAGCGTCCCCGTCGGCCAGAAGACCCTGGGAAGAATCTTCAACGTTCTCGGCGATACCATCGATGACAAGGAGCCTATCGACGAAGACGTCTCCCGCATGCCCATCCACCGTCCTTCCCCGAAGCTGGATGAAATCAGCAGCGAAACCGAGATTCTTGAAACCGGCATCAAGGTCGTCGACCTTCTCGCGCCCTATGTCAAAGGCGGGAAGGTCGGGCTCTTCGGAGGAGCCGGCGTCGGTAAGACGGTCCTCATTCAGGAGCTGATCAACAACATCGCGCAGGAGCACGGCGGCATCAGCGTCTTCTCCGGAGTCGGCGAACGCACCCGCGAAGGGAACGACCTATACTTCGAGATGAAGGACTCCGGCGTCCTTGATAAGACGGCTCTCGTCTTCGGCCAGATGAACGAACCGCCGGGCGCTCGTCTGCGGGTGGGTCTGACCGGTATCACGCTCGCCGAGCATTTCCGGGATGAAGAGAAACAGGACGTCCTCCTCTTCATCGACAACATCTACCGCTTCACGCAGGCCGGTGGCGAAGTATCCGCCCTGCTCGGCCGCATGCCGTCGGCGGTCGGCTATCAGCCGACGCTGGCGACCGAGATGGGACAGCTCCAGGAACGCATCACCTCGACCCGGGAAGGATCGATCACTTCCATCCAGGCCATCTATGTCCCGGCGGACGACTACACCGACCCGGCCCCGGCGACGACTTTCACCCACCTGGACGCCACCACGAACCTCAGCCGGAAAATCAGCGAGGAGGGCATCTATCCTGCGGTCGACCCGCTCGGGTCCACCTCGCGCGCGCTTGGACCCGACATCGTGGGCGAGGAGCACTATCAGGTCGCCCGCGAAGTCCAGCGGACCATCCAGCGTTACAATGAACTGTTGGACATCATCGCCATCCTCGGCATGGATGAACTCAGCGAAGAGGACAAGCTCGTCGTGCATCGCGCACGCAGACTGCGTCTGTTCCTCTCGCAGAACTTCCACGTGGCCGAACAGTTCACCGGCCAGCCGGGCTCTTATGTGCCCATCGAGGAGACTATCAAAGGCTTCAAGGGCATCCTTGACGGGCAATACGACGACATTCCCGAAGATGCCTTCCGCCTTGTCGGCAGCATCGACGAGGTTGTCAAGAAAGCCGAATCCATGGAGTAGGTGATCCCATGCAGACCATTGTCATCACACCCAGCGGCGAGCTCTTCAACGAAGAGGTCGACTATGTGGTCGTCAGCTCCGAGCGGACCGGCGAATTCGCGGTTCTCGATAACCATGCGCCGCTGATCTCGGCGATCGACGTCGGTTATCTCAAGTTGGTCAGAGGCGACGAGGTCCTTTTCGCCGTCGTCATCAACGGCGCGTTCGAGCAACGCGACAGCGTCGTCCACGTGCTTGCACAGGAGGCGCATGTCGGTCTGGACAAGCAGAATGCGCTGGACCACTTGAACGCCGTGCGGAAGGAACGTTTAGAAGAGAACCGCCGCCGTACGCGGGACTTCCTCAAGGCTGAGCGGGAGCTCAAGGAGAACATCCGCGAGGCCCGGGCCTCGAAGACTTGATCGAACAAGCAAAGCGGTTGAGTCCTTATCTGTATGTGTTATAATTATTAAAGAAAACAACTTAAGGAGGGAACCGAAACATGGAAAAGCAAAAGAAACTGATGAATCAATACGTCGCGGACCTTGCCGTGCTCAACGTCAAGTTCCACAACCTGCACTGGAATGTCACCGGTGAGATTTTCAAGCCTGTGCATGAATACCTGGAAGAGCTCTACGACGAGCTTTTCGAGTACTACGACGAGGTCGCTGAACGGTTGAAGATGCTCGGCGAATTCCCGCTCGCTTCCATGCGCAGCTATCTCGAGGCGACCAACGTCGAGGAGCTCACGGACCGCGACTATCCCTATGAAGAGGCCTACAAGATTGTCAAGGACGACATCGAAAGCCTCCGCGAACGCGTGACCGAGATTCGCAACCTCGCCGATGACAACGGCGATTTCGGCACGGTGGCCATGCTGGAAGATCAGATCGCGGAATTCGACAAGCAGATCTGGTTCCTCGAGCAGACCGTCAAGTAAAGCGATGTGAAACACCCTCCTGGCGAGGGTGTTTTTCTTCTCAAGGAAGTGATAAAGTGCACACGACCCTTCTGCAGTCCACCGACTCGACGAATGATTACATCAAACGCAACCTGGATCGGTTGAGTCCTCCACATCTCGTCCGGGCCCACTATCAGACCGCCGGCCGCGGCCGAAGGGAGAGAGGCTGGCAGAGCGCAAGCGGGTTGAATTTTCTCGGTTCCTTCCTGCTTGAAGCCCAAAAGTCCGATCAGCAGGCGCTGATGGCCGGTGCGCTCGCCCTCCTCGATACGCTTGCAGAATATGGCATTCACGCCTCTATCAAGCTGCCCAACGATATTCTCTACAAGGGCGGCAAGCTCGCGGGCATCCTCATCGAGAACCTCCAAGGCCTAAGCCGGACCGTGATGGGCATCGGCCTGAATGTCAACGAGACCTTCGAGGAAACTCAAACCACGTCCATCCGGGAATGGACCCATCGCACCCATGATATCGGCGCGCTGGCCGGCCGGCTTTTTAGGGCGGTGCTGCGAAGATTCCATCAACCCACGGAAAAGCTTTTTCCCATTTTCAAGGAAGCGCTTGACCTGCACTCGGGACGAGTTCTCTACCGGGGCAGGGTTGTCAATGTTGCGTCTCTCACCGACGATTTTCGTTGCGTTCTTGAAGACGGACGCGTGGTGGATTGCGGCCGCTTGACTTTCGAGCGTGGTTGGTGAGGCGTCGACGAGCAAACTAAAGTTTCGCATGCAAACAGAAGCCAATCCAGCCGGCCCCGTTTATGGAAATCCATTCAACGAAACCCGCAAACGCTTTTTTAAGACGTTTGCGGGTTTTCTAACGATAGAAGTGAAGAAAGAAACACATGAATGCAGGCACATATTAATTTGTGTACGGATGCATGCCGTCGGTTGCATTATGTTTGAATATCAAAAGACCTTGACACCCCATCCCCCCGACTTTATAATGGCATTCAAAGGAGGTAATGCATATGTTCGAGAAAGTGCGAGACATCATTGCTGAAGAACTGGACGTCGATAAAACTGAAGTGACCGAGGAGGCCAACATCCTCGATGACCTCGGGGCGGATTCCCTCGATGTCGTCGAACTGGTGATGTCTCTTGAAGAGGCGTTCGATATCAAAGTTCCCGATGACGATGCGCAGAAGCTACGGACGGTCGGCGACGTCGTGGCATATTTGCAGGAACGCCAGTGAGCTTCGCTTTTCATCTGCGAAGTTCTTTTCCACTTATCCAGGGGAGGCGATCATCTTGAATAATCGTCAATTGAAGACGCTCATCCGTATATTCGAAACCTCGGAGCTGACTCGTTTAAGGGTTGAACGAGAAGATGCGACCGTCGAGCTTCGCAAAGAGGCTTCAAAGCCTGCGCCTGTGAAGCGGAACGCGTCTGAAGATGTTTCTGTCCAGTGCGCGGGCGAGACTGAAGGGCGGCATGTTGAAGCGGAGCCGCAACCACAAAAACCCTCCCGGGAGACCACCCCTGTGAAAGCGCCTCTGGTGGGGACTTTCTATGAAGCGCCGGCTCCCGACCAGCCCCCCTTCGTCCAGGAAGGACAGACCATCAAGCAAGGCGAGACGCTGTGCATCGTGGAGGCGATGAAGGTCATGAACGAGATTCCCGCGCCTTGTGATGGGACGGTTTCAACCATACACGCTTCCAACGGCGAACTAGTTGAATTCGATCAGCTCCTCATGGAGATTGAATGATGGTTAAAAAAGTGCTGGTGGCGAACCGGGGTGAAGTCGCGGTCCGCATTATCCGCGCCTGTCGGGCGATGGAGATCGAGACGGTCGCCATCTACAGCGCGGCGGATGCGGACGAGCTGCACGTGCACCTGGCCGATGACGCTGTGTGTGTGGGAGGAGCGGCCGCCCAGGGTTCCTATTTGAACATGGAGAATATCCTGAGCGCCGCCCTCAACACCGGCTGCGAGGCCATTCATCCCGGATACGGATTTCTAAGCGAGAACAGCCGGTTCGTCAAGCTGTGCGAATCGGTCGGGCTGACGTTTGTCGGCCCTTCCGCCGAGGTCATCGCCAAGATGGGGGACAAGTCCACCGCGAAAAAACTGATGAAAGCCGCCGGTGTGCCCCTCGTGCCGGGGAGCGCCGAAGAAGTCGAGCTCGAGGAAGGAAAGCAGCTCGCTGAATCCATCGGCTTCCCGGTGCTGATCAAGGCCAGTGCCGGCGGTGGCGGGCGCGGGATGCGCATCGTCCGCAAGGTTGAAGATTTTGAATCCGCATTTCAGGCCGCACGCTATGAAGCCGAGGCCGCCTTCGGTCATGGAGGCGTCTACCTCGAAAAATACGTAGAGAACCCGCGTCACATCGAGGTGCAGATTCTCGCGGATGAATATGGCAACACTCTGCATCTGGGCGAACGGGACTGCAGCATCCAGCGCCGGAACCAGAAAATCATTGAAGAAGCGCCCGCTATCCTGCCCGATGCTCTCAAGGAACGCATGTACGAGGCTGCTATCCGGGCCGCGACGCATGTCGGATACACGAATGCGGGGACCGTGGAGTTCATCGTCGAGGGCGAATCCTTCTATTTCATCGAGATGAATACCCGCCTGCAGGTCGAACACCCCGTCACCGAAGCCATCACGGGTGTCGATCTGGTCCGCGAGCAACTGCGTATCGCCTCCGGTGAAAGCCTTGCCTTCGACCAGGAGGCTGTCACTTTCAACGGACACGCCATCGAGGCGCGCATCAACGCCGAGGAACCGCGGGAGAAATTCCGTCCCGCACCCGGGCGTGTGTCTTTTCTGCATCTTCCGCAAGGCCCCGGCATCCGTTTCGATTCCTTGCTGTACACGGATGGGGACATCCAGCCGCATTACGATTCCATGGTCGGAAAGCTCATCGTCCGTGGAGACGACCGTGCGGATGCAATCCAGCGCATGAGCTCGGCGCTGGATGAGCTGATTATCGCCGGCGAAGGGGCGCTAAGGACCAACCGGCCGTTCCTTTCCATGTTGATGCTGCAGCGTGAGTTCAAGGATAACGAGATCGACACGGGATTTGTCGAACGGCATCTTGAAAGGCTGTTAAGCTATGAGAGCTGAAGAAGGCCAGAAACGGAGACTGATGAAACAGGCGTTTGAAGCACGGCGCCGTTTTCGTGCACGCCATCGCACTTATCGGGGCGAAACCTCGCCACTCAAGCATGTCGGGGTTCCCGAAGGGCTCTACGAGAAGTGCAAGAGATGCGGAGAACGTTTTGTCAAGGACGATATCCTCGAGAACAAGATGGTCTGCCCCTCCTGCGACAGTCATTTTCGCCTGCGTGCAATCGACAGGCTGAACATGACCGTTGATGAGGGGACCTTCATCGAAAAAGGTCTTGGTTATATTTCCCTGAATCCTCTGTTCCAGGAGGATTATGAACAGAAACTTGCCGAGAACCGTGAACGGACGGGAGCTGACGAAGCTTTTATTTATGGTTACGGCGAGATCAAGGGCATTCCTTGCGTTCTCGGTGTGCTCGACAGCCACTTCATGATGGGAAGCATGGGCAGCGTGGTCGGGGAGAAGGTCGTCAAGAGTGTGGAATACGCCCTTGTCCGCCGGCTGCCGCTGGTGCTCTTCATCGCTTCCGGCGGCGCCCGCATGCAGGAGGGCATCTACAGCCTGATGCAGATGGCCAAGACCGCCGGCGCCATTCAGAAGCTCAACCAGCAGGACCTGCTCTACATCAGTATTCTCACCCATCCCACTACCGGCGGTGTCAGCGCCTCTTTTGCCTCGCTCGGGGATATCATCCTGGCCGAACCGGAAGCGTTGATCGGGTTTGCCGGCCCCCGCGTGATCAAGCAGACCATCAAACAAGAGCTGCCTGAAGGCTTTCAGTCCGCAGAGTTCCTGCTCGAGAAGGGCATGCTGGATAAGATTGTACACCGCCATGCGATGAAGGATACGCTGTATCGGCTGCTTTATCTTCACGAGAAAGGAGCCCGGCTCTGATGGATATATTGGAGAAGGAGAAGCGGCTTGACGCACTTGAGGAGAAACTCGCGCAACTTGAAGACGACAGCGCCATCCAGGATCTCCGGATTGAAATCGAAGATTATAAAAGACAAACAATGCAAAACCTCACCGCCTGGGATCGGGTCCTTCTCGCCCGGCATAAGCGGCGACCGACTGCCAGGGATGTTATCGACAATGTCTTCAACACTTTCGTTGAACTGCATGGTGACCGCCTCTATGCGGATGACAAGGCCGTGATCGGCGGTATTGCCGAAATTGAACATCAAGTGGTCACCGTCATCGGCGAGCAGAAGGGAAGGAACACCGAGGAAAATATTGAAAGGAATTTCGGCATGCCGCATCCGGAAGGATATCGCAAAGCTCGTCGACTCATGCGGCAGGCCGCCAAGTTCAAGCGGCCCATCGTCACCCTCATCGACACGCCCGGTGCCTTCCCCGGCATCGGGGCGGAGTCGCGCGGCCAGAGCCATGCAATTGCGGAGAATCTTTACGAGATGAGCAACCTCGGCGTCCCGATCATTTCCCTGGTCATCGGTGAAGGCGGCAGCGGCGGCGCGCTGGCCATCGGTGTCGCGAATCAGCTATACATGCTCGAAAACAGCATCTTCTCAATCCTGAGCCCGGAAGGTTATGCCAGCATCCTCTGGAAGGATGCCTCGCTGGCCGAGCAGGCCGCCGAAGTCATGAAACTCACCAGCTACGACCTTAGAGAGTTCGATCTTCTCGAAGGGATTCTCGAGGAGCCCGCCGGTGGTTTCCAACGGGACCCGAAGCCGGTCTATCGCGACATTCGGACGACGTTGGTGCAGTCTCTTGCGCATCTTTCGCAGAAAAGCCCCTTCGAGATCAAGACCGGCCGCTACGCCAAATACCGAAACATGGGTTTCTTCCAGCGTTTCAACTATGAGAACCTGAAAGGGATGGTCTGATGAATCACACAACCATTACCGGCACAGGCTCCTATGTGCCGGACAACTTCATACCCAACGAGACGTTCGAGCAGCTCGTCGAGACATCCGATGAATGGATACGGACACGGACCGGCATCGAACGCCGTCCGATCACAAAGAGCGAGAACACCTCCGATCTGGCTTACGAGGCTTCCTTGAAGGCCTTGGAAGCATCCAAAACGGATGTCGCAGAGCTCGATCTGATCGTGGTCGCGACTGTCTCCGCCGATTATTTTTTCCCGGGAGTGGCGCAGCTGTTGCAACGCAGGCTCGGCTGCGGCGCGATCACAGCTTTTGATGTCAACGCTGCCTGCTCAGGGTTCATCTATGCCCTGGAAGTGGCCGATGCGATGCTGCAGAAGCAGAACCGTCGACGGGCGCTGGTTGTCGGTGCGGAGACCCTGAGCAAGTTCACGGACTACACCGACCGCAACACCTGCGTTCTGTTCGGGGATGCGGCCGGGGCCGTTGTGCTCGAGCGTTCAAACAAACCCGGTATCGAACAGATCGTCACCCATACGCAGGGCGACCTGGAAGGCTACCTGCGGATGGAGAGTTATCCCCTCAAGGAGAACTTCCAGACCGTGGAATCGAAGCGCCCCTTCATCCGGATGAACGGTAAGGAGATTTTTCGTTTCGCCACTTCCGTGATCCCCAGGACGATTGACGAGCTTCTCTCTGCAAGCGGTCGTGAAATCAGTGAGCTTGACTACGTCATCGCCCATCAGGCGAATAAACGCATTATCGACAAGGCCGCGAAGGCGATCAACATGCCCAAGGAGCGGATGTACATCAACATCGGCGATTACGGCAACACATCGGCCGCGAGCGTTCCGCTCGCTTTAGACGAGGCGGTGCGCGGGAAACACATCTCCCCGGGTGATGTCTTCGCGCTTGTAGCGTTTGGCGCCGGCTTGACATGGGGTGGCGCCCTCATTCAGTATTAGGTTGCGGCCCACATAGCGGCTCATTAATAAAAGAACAACAAATCTGCATGCAGGAACGGAGGAGTTCAGATGAAACTCGCTTTCCTCTTTCCCGGCCAGGGGTCACAGACCCCCGGCATGGGAAAGCAATTATACGACCATTATCCAGCCGTGCAGCAAACCTTTCAGCGGGCTGAAAAGCAGCTGCAGAAATCTTTGAAGCCGCTTGTCTTCGAAGGAAAGGGCGACTTGCACGCAACGCGTAACGCCCAGATTGCACTCTTTGTCGTCGGCGCGGCGATCCGGGATCTTTTCAACCAGCAGGGGATTTTCGCGGAAGGGGCCGCCGGTCTTTCCCTCGGCGAGCTCACCGCGTGCTACGACCGTGGGGTCTTCTCCTTGGAGACCGCGCTCGAGGTCGTCGCGTCCCGTGCTGAGATTATGGACCAGATCAGCCGCAAGCATCCCGGCGGCATGCTCGCGGTGCTCGGCGACCACCAGCGGGCGGAGCGCCTCGCGGAGGATTATGAGGATGTCTTCGTCTCGAATTACAATCTGCCCAAGCAGACGGTCGTCGCCGGCAGTTTCAGCAACATCGACGCCTACGCGGAGGCTGCGCGCCATGCCAATCTCAAGGTCCGCCCTCTCAAGACAAGCGGCGCCTTCCACACGCCGTTCATGAGCGAAGCGGCCTCGCGCTTCCGCGATGTGCTTGCCAAGCATCCTCCGATGACTCCTCAGGGAGCGCTCTATTCAAACACCACCGCCGCTCTTCATGAGGCGCCCATCGCGGAGACGTTGGTTGAGCAGGTCCGTCGGCCCGTCCGCTTCTTCCGCATGGTCGAGCGGATGATTGAAGATGGGTTTGACACGTTCGTCGAACTCGGACCGGGCGGTGTGCAGACCAACTTCATCAAAAAGATAGACCGCAGCGTCACTACCTATTCCGTTCACGATGTGGATTCGTTCAAGCAGACGCTTGCGGAACTTAAAGGAGGAGAGCAACATGCATGAAAACCGCAGAAGGGTCGTCATTGTCACCGGGGCTTCCAAAGGCATCGGCAAAGCCATTGCAAAGACTTTCGGGGCCAACGGCGACGCGGTCGTCGTCAATTATCTCGAAAACCCCGAGAACGCCGAACGTGTCGTCGAGGAGATCCGCGAGTCCGGGGGGGAAGGATTGGCTATTCAAGCCGACGTCTCCGACTTCGAGGCCACGGAAGCGCTCGTGAAACAGACGCTGGAGACGTTCGGTCGCGTCGATGTCCTGATCAACAATTCCGGCATCAACCGCGACAATTTGATGCTGCGTATGAAGGAAGCAGACTTCGACAGCGTGCTCGATGTGAACCTCAAAGGCGCCTGGAACATGATCAAGCACGTGACACGGCCGATGTTCAAGCAGAACTATGGCCGCATCATCAATATCTCCAGCGTCGTCGGGCTGATCGGCAATCCGGGCCAGGCGAACTACGTCGCCTCGAAAGCCGGTCTGATCGGACTCACGAAATCGCTGGCCAAGGAGTACGGCAAGAAGCAGGTGACCATCAACGCCATTGCTCCGGGCTTCATCGAGACCCAGATGACAAAGGAGCTCTCCGAGGAGATTCGAAAGACGTATCTCGAGCAGATTCCTCTTGGACACTTCGGCAGTCCCGATGATGTTGCCAGGGCCGCTTTATTCCTTGCGAGCGAGGATGCCGGCTACATCAGCGGCCAGACGCTCGGTGTCAACGGGGGGATGTTCGGATGAGTCGACGCGTCGTGGTGACAGGCCTCGGGACCATCAACCCCCTGGGTCCCTCCGTGGACGCTTCCTGGCAGGCCGCCAAGGAAGGGGCGAACGGCATCGGCGAGATCAGCCGCTTCGACCCCTCCGAGATCGGCGTCAAGATTGCCGGGGAGGTCCGGAATTTCGATTTCGCCGAGCATTTCGGCAAGAAACGGGTCAGACGACTGGACCGGTTCGTGCTGTTCGCTTTGAAGTCCGCCGAGGAGGCGGTGACAGACGCCAAGCTGGACATGGATACCCTCGACCCGACGCGCGGCGGCGTCTTCTTCGGCAGCGGCATCGGCGGTCTGGAGACGATCGCCGACCAGGAGGACAAAGCCAGAAGCCGAGGGTATCATCGCATCTCGCCGTTCTTCATCCCGATGTCCATCATCAACCTCGCCGCCGGCAACATCGCCATCGAGCACGGCTTGAAAGGCAAGGCCACCGCCAGCGTGACGGCCTGTGCCAGTGCGACCAATTCCATCGGGGACGCCTTCCGCGAAATCCGCGAAGGATACCTAGACTTTGCCATCGCCGGCGGCAGCGAAGCGAGCATCACGCCGCTTGGGTTGTCGGGTTTCAAGGTTATGCAGGCGCTCTCCGCAGAGGATGACCCGCATACCGCCTCGCGCCCCTTCGATCGCAACCGTGATGGATTCGTGATGGGCGAGGGCGGCGCCGCGCTGGTTCTCGAATCCTACGAGCACGCCCGCGCCCGCGGAGCGACCATCCATGCCGAGCTTGCCGGCTACGGCTCGACGTGCGACGCCTACCATATCACCGCGCCCGATAGCGAAGGCGCCGGCGCCTACCGCTGCATGGAGCAGGCCTTGAAGGATGCGGACCTTTCCGTATCGGACATCGGCTATATCAACGCGCACGGAACCTCCACCCCCCTCAACGACCAGATCGAGAGCGAAGCCATCCGGAGCCTCTTCGGAGCCCATGCCGACAACCTCGCGGTCAGTTCGAACAAGTCGCAGGTCGGCCACCTGCTCGGCGCATCCGGCGCCGTTGAAAGTCTGTTCACGGTCCTGACTCTGCGGGAAGGATTCGTACTGCCGACGTTGAATCTCCAAAAGCCGGGGGAAGGCTGCGATCTGGACTACGTTCCCGGAAAAGGGCGCCCAAGCAGCGCCGAAGCCGCTTTGACGAATTCCTTCGGCTTCGGCGGACACAACGCCACACTCGTATTCAAGAAATGGAGGCCTTGAACATGGAAACCCTACTGGACAGCCAGCAGATTCAAGAGATTATTCCGCACCGCCATCCGTTCCTGCTCATCGACCGGGTCGTCGAGCTCGAGGAGGGTCAGCGCATCAAGGCGCTCAAGCTCGTCACGGCTTCGGAACCCCACTTTGCCGGTCATTTCCCGGAGAACCCCGTTATGCCCGGGGTGCTGATTATCGAGGCGCTTGCCCAGGCTGGTGCCGTCGCCGTGCTCAAGCAACCACAATACCAAGGTCGCACCGCCTACTTCGCCGGCCTTGACAAGTGTCGCTTCAAGCGCAAAGTGGTGCCCGGCGACACCCTGGAGCTCCACGTCGAGATTCTCAAGATGCGCCGAAACATCGGCAAAGGCCATGCCGAGGCCCGGGTGGACGGCGAGCTCGCCGCAACCGCCGAGATTACCTTCGCCATCGACGACTGAGACAGGGTTCAATGGATGAAAAAGGCGGCCCCTTTTCCGGGCCGCCTTTCTTGTCCCTACCGCATGCCGGTGCTGCCGAAGCCGCCGTTTCGCCTGCCCTGCGCCACGTCGGCATCGATGGTCAGGTAGCGCTCGAAGATGCCTTGTGCGATGCGAGTCCCGGCTTCGAGCGTGACGGTCTCGGTGCCGAAGTTGTAAAGTTGGATGAAGATAGCGCCGTCATTATCCGGGTTTTCATAATAATCCGCATCAATGATGCCCACGCCGTTGGGGATGGTCAGCGTGAAAGCCTTCGGCAGGGAGCTCCTCGGGTAGATTTTGAGCACTTCGTCCTGCTTCATGTAGGCCTTGATGCCGGTCTCGGCGAGCCGGATCTCCCCGGGCGGGACACTCAAGCTTCTGCAGAGCGAGAAGTCATAGCCCGCGCTGCTCGTTGTCGAGCGAGCCGGCAGCTTGACCTCCGTGTTTTTGTATCCATCGGCGATTTCAAACCCTCGCATATAGACCGTCCTTTCCAGCATGCTGCTGTCTTAGAATAGATAATCGAAGAAATAGGCAACGGCGGAACGCAGCCGGAGGGAGACCATGCGGCGGAAGGAGGGTTCGAGCGCTTCCGTCTCGCCATCCTCGATGAGCGTGCCGTCCGTGTCGACCTCGAGACTTTGTTCGAGGTAATAATCCAGGGTCTCGTCAAGCTCGGCGCTGAATTCCTCCGAATAGACGACAATCATGTTCTCGGTGCTCAAAAAGGTGCTTCTCGGATCGACGTTGAAGGCGCCGATCACACTCAGATCATCGCCGAAACGCATGGTCTTCGCATGCAGGCTCGAACGACTCTGGAATTCATACAGCGTGGTGTGTTCGACCAGCGTGTCCCGATCAAGCAGATAAGCGCCCCTGGCCCAGGCGTTGGGGCTCTCGGCGATGTTGTTGGTGAGCACGGTGATGTTGTGGCCCTCCGGTTTTGGCAGATAGGGGACCATCGCCTCTGAAAAGATGAAATACGGGGATTGGATGAACCATTCGTCTTCATCCGCGGCCAGTTCGCTCAGGGTCTTGAGGACGGATGGGTATTTCATTCCGCGATGGATGGGGTTATGGATGAAGCTGGCTCGTTCAACCGTGATCGCGTCTTCATGTATGATGTTCATCGCCGTCTTGACACCGTAATCCTTGTGGAAGCTTTCGTAGGACGCCTTAAGCTCGGACTGGAAAACATCCGGGTCGGCTTGCCGGATACCCCGGTAGTCCCGGGTGTAGTTACTTTCGTAGAGTTTCTCGTAATAGGCGCGCATGTCCTTGATGGTGCCGTGCCCGTCTTCCTCGCCGAAGATGAGGATGTCCCGGTCGTAGGTGGCTTCCTCGCCTTCGCTGAGGAAATAACGGTCATCCATGTTCCGTCCGCCGCTGGTGGCGTATTGTTCGTCGATGATGAACATCTTGTCGTGCAGGCGGTTGTTGATGGTGTGGGGGAGGAAGGGATTGAACGGTTCATAGAGTCGAATCGAGACGTTCTCGTGTTCTCTGAGTGCGTCTAGATAAGGATTGCCTGTGATGTTGGCGATGAACGTCACACCGTCAATCAGGAAGCGGACTTCGACACCCCTGTCGGCAGCGTCGAGTATCGCGCCGAAAAGAATCCTCTTAGTCTCGCTGTCGAAAGCCGAAAACGTCGAGATGTCGATGGTCTCTTCAGCCTCTTCGAGTAAAGCGACCCGGCTTTCAAGAGAGAAAAGCCGGTCATCGAGTATATAGGCATAGGTGGTCTCATCGCTTGGCGAGCGGATTTCCTCGGAGTCGAAGGAAACGGTCTCCGGGGCGATCATGAATCCGGTTCCGAAAGGCAGAACGGCGAATATGAATAGATATCCCACCGCAAAGTATACGAGGAACAACGCCGCTTTCAGCAGGGAGGTCTTACGCACCACGGACCACCCCCTTTCCAAGGGTCTAAGGGAATTATATCACAGTCCTGGCGGCTGTGGAACACATCCGGGCGGGAGGGACATGAATGCACTTGACTTTCCCCCTCGGGTGATATAGACTGAACTTAGAAACGCATAGGCCTGTAGGTCCGATATAACAGGGAACCGGGTGCGAATCCCGGGCTGTCCCAGCAACCGTGAGACGGACGACCTGCGCACTTTGCCACTGCGAGAGCGGGAAGGCGCGCACAGTAGGAGGATGTCGAGCCGGTAGACCTACCTGCAGGCCATCGGGAACCACGCTCCTGGGTTTGAGCGCTGGCGTGAATGTTTCGTCGATGCTACGGGAGTAGTGTCGCTCGACTTTCCGTCAAGCCATCCAGGAGTGGGATGGCTTTTTATTTGGATACCCTTTTACAGGAGGCTTTACATGACACTCAGGTTCATTGCATTGGCATTGTTCTTGCTACCGCTCGCAGGCTGTGCTGGCGACACAGCGGAAGTGACGGTGGATATCGAGGGCGAGACACACACACATGCTATCGAGACAGAAGACACGCTTTATGACCTGCTGGATCGCCACCATGATCTAGAGGTGGATACGACGGAGCACGGGGTGATGCTGCAAGGCGTGGATGATTTATCGGCAACGCTTCCCGGCTCTTTCATCCATATCTCGGGTCCTGACGGTGAAGATGTGCAGGCTGGCATCGAGGAACTCGAGCTTGAAGCCGGCGACTATTATACCTTCAGTCTAGATTGGTACGACGAAGATGCCGAGCGGCTGGCCGCAGCCATCGAGGAACTTCGCAACGCGGGCAAGGAGACGTTTGTTGATGCCGGAGATTTTTATGCCTTGATGGCCATGGAGCATGACCACACCGACGTTGACTTCGATATGGATGCACTAGCCGGGGAAGGTGTATACGGGCTGGCGCGCGAAATCCTCCTTGCCGACATATGGGGCGAAGACGTTTCTGAACGCATCGATGAGCTCGAGACGGATTATAGTTTCGACCATCCATATACCGCCTCGCTGCAAGCAGCGGCACTTGCGGTTGCCGAAGGCGATGAACAGCTTATCGCTAGCTACCTTGAAGACCTCGAGGCCCGCATGCCTCTCGAAGACGATCTGGATTCGGCGGCCCATGCTTATCTAGCGCTGCAGCTGATCGACCACGACACCGACTTCGAGGAGCAGCTGCTGGATACGCTCGAGGCGAATCTTCATGAACATCCCTACGGCAACAACGCCGCGACCTATGCCTGGATGACCATGGCATATGTCGCCGCCGGCCGCGACGTCTTCGGCCCCGAAAACGGCGAGTCCCCGCTTGAGGCGCTGCTTGATCTGCAGTCCGAAGAAGGTTTGTTCTACTTTGCTGCCGATGACGACGAAACGGACTCGCAGTTCGCTTCGCCCCAGGCTTATCTTGCGCTTGTGACGGCCTTGCGCTCGATAGAGGAAGAAACGCCGCATCCTTATCGGACGGGAAGTCCTTGAAAACGCGCGCCAAGATACTTTTGAGCGTACTGCTCATCCTGGCCGCCTCATTCTCGATGATTCATTTCACGCCGCTTGGCGGAGATGTCTACGGCGAAGTACGCCTTGAGGTCATCGATGGCGATGAGGAGACGGTTATCGATGAGCACCACCGCTTTTATGGGCGGACGAGCCTCTATCGCCTGCTGGTTGAGAACTACGAGATTGATTATCGTGAGGACTTTTCCAAAGTGCTGTTGTCCATCGAAACGATTGAGACCGATTTCCAGAACAATTTCCTGAAGATCAAGGTGGACGGGGAGCCTGCGGACTACGGGATGGAGGGCGTCTATCTCGAGGATGGCGCCGAATACACCCTGAAAGTTGTCGAAGTTGATTGAGAGGTGAGTCGATGCCGCTGAGACGGATGATTTTCCTGGCCATGTCGGTGACCATCCTGTTCGTCCAGGAACAGCTTCTGGTCGTGCTGGCGAATGTGCAGTTCACGATGCTGCTGATCGTGCTTTTCTCCAGTGTGTTCACCCTGCGTGAGACCCTGGTTCTGATTTTCGTCTATGTCATCGTCGACAGCCTCTACATGGGGGCGTTCAATCCTTTCTATATGACCCCGATGCTGCTTGCCTGGTCGCTTGTGCCCGTGCTGCATCGGCTGGTGCTGAAGCGGACCACCGACGAAGTGAAACTGGCCATCTTCGGTTGCCTCTATGGATTCATTTATGGATGGATCTTCATACCTTTCGTGATGATTCAGACGGGCATCGACCGGTTCTGGCCCTATCTGCTGGCCGACCTCCCCTTCGAGATTATCATGGCCGTCTCGAACACAGTGACCATCCTTTGGCTTTATGCGCCCTTATATCGGGTTCTTGCCAGCGGCCTCGAACAGTTCGGGATGCAGTGGAAACGCCCCGCTACTATCCGAAGCGGAAACAAGAAAGCCCGGGGGCTGCCGGGTGAACGAATTTAGGACTTGCACATGAAGCGGGTATCTGATATATTATTGAGTGCCGTAAATACGCACACGGTCGGAGCCGGATTCATCCTAGAGCCGCCGAAAAGCGGTGGATGGAGGCGATGACGACCGTGGAGGCAAAATCAAACAGGAGGCTTTTTTTATGGCTGTAGTAACCATGAAGCAACTGCTCGAATCCGGTGTCCATTTCGGTCACCAGACCCGCCGTTGGAACCCCAAGATGAAGAAATACATCTACACAAAACGCAACGGCATCCACATCATCGACCTGCAAAAGACGGTTTCCTACATCGAAGACGCCTACAAGAGGTTTCTCGAGATGGGCAAAGAGGGCAAGAAGGTCCTTTTTGTGGGAACCAAGAAACAAGCGGCGGACGCCATCAAGGAACACGCCACGCGGGCCGGTCATTTCTATGTGACCAAACGTTGGCTCGGCGGCACGCTCACCAACTTCAAGACCATCCGCCGGAGCATCCGCAGACTGCACTCCATCAAGAAATGGGAAGTGGACGGCACCTTTGAGCGCCTGCCCAAGAAAGAAACCGTGGATCTCCGCAAAGAACTCGACCGCCTCGAGATGTTCCTTGGCGGCATCAAGGACATGCGGACCCTCCCCGACGCCTTGTTCATCGTCGATACCCGCAAGGAGCACAACGCCGTCCATGAGGCGAATAAACTCGGCATACCCATCTTCGCCATGGTCGACAGCAACTCCGACCCCGATCCGATCGACCACCTCATCCCCGCCAACGACGACGCCATCCGCTCCATCAAGCTCATCACCAAGACCCTGGCGGATGCCTTGATCGAGGGAGCCGGCGGGCAAAGCGAGGCCGAGACCGAGACAGAATCCGAAAAGCAGACTAAGGAAACCGTCGAGAAGAAGAAGGAAGACTTGAAGCGAAAGGTCGACACCGAACAGCAAGCGAAACGCAAATCGGAATCCTCCAAAGCGGAACAAGCCCCCAGGGCGGACCGTTCGCAGGCCAAGCCGACCGAGACGAAGCGAGAACAGCCCGCCAAAGGCAAGGAGCAAGCGCAACAGCCCGCCCAGGAGCAGGCGAAGCAAGAGGCTCCGGCAAAGCCGCAGGCCGATCTCGAGTCCCTGACGGTTCCTGAACTTCGCCAGCTCGCGAAACAGAAGGGCATGAGCGGATATTCGAAATTGCGGAAAGCTGAATTGATCGACGCACTGAAAAAACAATAGAGAGCTTTCTGCTCTCTATTTTTTCACAGGTCGGGCAGGTTTTCACCGCGGCCCGTTTGTGATAAAATTACAATGAGACACATAGGAGGTATGCATATGGCAATCAAGGCATCAGCAGTCAAGGAACTCAGGCAACGTACCGGAGCCGGCATGATGGACTGCAAGAAAGCACTGCAGGAAACTGACGGCGACATGGATAAAGCCATCGACTACCTGCGCGAGAAAGGGATTTCCAAAGCGCAGAAGAAAGCGGCTACGAGAGTTGCGGCCGACGGGCTCGCCCACGTGGTCGAAGGCGATGAAAAGGCTGTGCTCTATGAAGTGAACAGCGAGACGGATTTCGTCGCTAAGAACGACGAGTTCGTCAATTTGATGAAAAGCATCGGCAGCCGCATTCTGGCCGCCGACGTCGACAAGCTCGAGGATGCCCTTCAGCTTGAGATGGACGGTGAGACTGTCGAAAACCAGATTATGCGGGCGTCCGGTAAACTCGGCGAGAAAATTTCCTTCCGACGCATGGTCGTCCGGGAGAAATCCTCTGATCAGGTATTCGGCAGCTATGTACACATGGGCGGAAAAATCGGCGCCCTCGTTGTGCTGGAAGGCGGAGACGAGACGCTCGCCCGTGACGTCGCGATGCATGTGGCGGCCATCAACCCCAGCTATCTCTCGGAAGATGACGTCCCCGAGGATTTTATCGAGCACGAGAAGAGCGTCCTGCACAAGGAGGCCCTCAATGAAGGGAAACCTGAACACATCGTCGAGAAGATGGTCCAGGGTCGCTTGAACAAGCGACTCAAGGAGATCTGCCTTGTGCATCAGCCCTTTGTCAAGGATCAGGATGTCACAGTCGGTCAGCATGTGAAGGATGCCGGCGCGTCCATTATTTCCTTCGACCGCTTTGAAGTCGGCGAAGGCATTGAAGTTGAAGAAGAGAACTTTGCGGACGAAGTCAAGTCGATGTCCGCATAAAAGTCAGGGCACACTAGTGTCCTCCTTTTATAGATAGGGGAATCCGCTCATGCAGGATAGGAAAAGACTGATCATCAAACTCAGCGGCGAAGCCCTCTCCGGTCCTGACTGCCGGGTCATCGACCCGTTGCGCGTCAAGGAGATCGCCGGTGAGATCAAGGCCGCCCATGACCTGGGCAAATTCGAAATCGGCATCATTGTCGGCGGTGGGAACATCTGGCGGGGAAAGACCGCCGGTGAGATGGGGATGGAACGTAGTAGCGCCGATTACATGGGCATGATCGCGACGATCATGAACGCGCTCGCGCTTCAGAACGGCCTCGAATCAATCGGCGTTGAAACCCGGACAATGACCAGCCTCAACATTCCCGAGGTAGCCGAACCCTACATCCGCCGCAAGGCCATCAGCAACCTCGAAAAAGGCATGATCGTCATCTTCGGTGGTGGCACGGGAAACCCGTATTTCAGCACCGACACGACCAGCGCGCTGCGCGCGGCGGAAATCGGCGCCAAGACCATCCTGATGGCAAAGAATGGCACGGACGGCGTCTACGACCATGACCCGAAGACCTCCAACGGCGCCAAGAAATATGAAGTCCTCACCCACCACGAGATTCTCGAGCACCGGCTGGAAGTCATGGATTCAACGGCGGCAGCACTCTGCAAGGACAACGATATCGAGATTGTCGTCTTCGATATGAATATTGAAGGGAACATCAAACGTGCCGCACTGGGCCAAAATATCGGCACAGTCATCAGATAGGAGGAGAGAAGATGATTGACGATGTCATGAAGGAAACGGAAGAGAAGATGGAGAAAGCGTTGGAATCGCTTGGCTACGAACTGGCCAAGGTCCGCACCGGTCGCGCGAACCCGGCCATGCTCGATGGGGTCCGCGTCGACTATTACGGCGCTCCCACGCCCTTGCATCAGCTCGCGTCGGTATCCACGCCGGAAGCGAACCAGCTGCTGATCAAGCCATATGACAAGAACGTCATCAAGGAGGTCGAGAAAGCCATCGCGGCGGCGGATCTCGGCGTCAATCCGAACAACGAGGGCGAACATATCCGGATCATCCTTCCCCAGCTTAACGAAGAGCGCCGCAAGGAGCTTGTGAAACAAGTCCGCAAGATGAGCGAGGAAGCAAGAGTCCGCATCCGCAATATCCGTCGCGAGGCGAACGATCAGATCAAGAAAGCGGAAAAGGCCGGTGACATCACCGAGGACGACTCCATCGACTACCAGCAGGAAGTCCAGAAGCTGACCGACACCTTCATTGAACGGGTGGATGAGCAGCTTGAACGCAAGGAGAAGGACCTCACCGAAGTGTAAGAAAGGCCACCGCTTCCCGCGGTGGTTTTTTTGAGGCCTTGTGGATGGTCAAAGTCCCCGCAGTGTTATATAATGGGCTTGATATGAACATGGGAGTGTTAGCATGCCCCGAAGACAACGGTTGATCAACGGCACCCTGCCGAGACACGTCGCTTTGATCATGGATGGCAATGGACGCTGGGCCCGCCGCAGAGGAAAAGACCGTGCGTATGGTCATCGCAAGGGTGCGGAGAACATCCGGGCGATCGCTACGGAGGCCAACGCGCTCGGCATCGAAGTGCTGAGCGTCTATGCCTTCAGCACGGAGAACTGGAAGCGCCCGAAAGACGAAATCGACCTCCTCATGCGACTCCCGACGGAGTTCGAGGAGCAGTTTCGAGGCGATTTCGAAGAAAGCGGCATCCGGGTCCGTTTCAGCGGCCGCAGAGACCGTATCGGCGAACGCAATGCGGAATTCATGCGGGAAGTCGAGCAGAAGACAGAAGACCGCGAAGGACTCATCTTGAACATCTGTTTCGATTACGGTTCACGCGATGAACTTGTCCGCGCTTCCTCCAAGCTTGCCGAAAAGGTCCGCTCCGGGGAGCTCTCGCTGGATGCCATCGAGGAGCGCCACCTTGAAGAGGGGCTGTATACGGCCGGTCTGCCGCCGGTCGATCTGTTGATCCGGACAAGCGGCGAACAACGTCTGTCGAACTTCCTTCTCTGGCAGGTCGCCTATGCTGAATTCTACTTCACCCGGACACCCTGGCCGGCGTTCAGGCCGCACCGCTTTCGCAGGGCGCTTGCGAACTTCCAAAAGCGCAACCGGAAGTTCGGCGGTCTGAAGAAAGGATGATTGCGATGAAAAGACGAATTCTGACGGCGCTGGTGATGGCGGCGGTGCTGGTGCCGCTTTTGTTCCTGCCGAGTCTTGCCTTCTCCGGTGCGTTGCTTGTGGTTTTGCTGATTGCCTCGGCCGAGCTGTTTGCATTGCTGAGAAATGCCTATCAGATACCGAAGGCCGCGTTCCTCTATCCCGCCGGGGCGGGGGGTGTGCTTTATGGGTCCTGGGTTGCATTTCACCAACAATGGCTGGACCCTTCAATCCTTTTCGTTACGATAGGGATAGTCCTCCTGATTGGTTTATTGCTTATAACCAGCGTGAGAGGGTTCCATTTCGGAGCCTTCGGTGAAGTGTTCGCCGGCAGTTTGTATCTCTCGCTGGCTTTCGCGGCCCTTTCATTCATCCATATGCAGGGGCTGCTTGTGCTGGTGTATCTGCTGCTGCTGACGCTGCTTACCGACACGTTCGCCTATTTCAGCGGGCTTGCGTTCGGGCGCCGCAAGCTGGCGCCCGCCATCAGTCCGAAGAAAACCATCGAAGGAGCGGTGGGCGGCACGCTGATCGCGGTCACGGCGGCCAGTGCGTTCGGGTTCCTTCTAGGAATGGACTTGTCATCCTCGCCTGTGGTTTTTCTCGCCATCGGTGTTGTCGTTTCGGTGGCCGCCCAGCTAGGGGATCTGGTCGCTTCAGCGATCAAACGTTTTTATCAGGTCAAGGATTTCTCCCGGTTGTTCCCGGGGCATGGCGGTGTCCTGGACCGCTTCGATTCGACGCTGCTGGCCGCGCTTGTGTTGACCCTCATCCTCGTCGGTGGAGGTGTGTAGGTTGCGCGAGATTCAGTTGTTGGGTGCAACCGGCAGTATCGGATCGCAGGCGCTTGAAATCATCGAGGAATTCCCCGCAAAGTTCAAACTGCACTCCATCAGCGCCCGCCACAGCGTGAAACGCGTGCTGGAGATTCTCTCCCGGCACGACGTCGAAGCCGTAGCGATGGCGAAAGAACACGAAGAGACGGTTCAGCGCGCCTATCCGGACATCACATTCCATGCCCTCGAAGAGGGTGGTCTCGAACAGCTCGCGGCTTCCGCCCCTTCTACCGTGCTGTTCAACGCATTGGTGGGCAGCGTGGGCCTGGTCGCGACGCTGCGTGCGATCGAGGCCGGCAAGGATGTGTTGCTTGCCAACAAGGAATCCCTTGTCGTGGGCGGGGAACTGATAAAAGAGGCGCTGAAGCGCTCTTCCAGCGACCTCATTCCTGTGGATAGCGAACACGCAGCCATCCGCGAGTGCCTGAAGGGCAGTTCTCCGGAGGCCATTGAAAAAATTGTCATCACCGCCAGCGGCGGAAGTTTCCGTGATCTTTCCAAGGCGGAGCTTGAACATGTCACCATCGAGGATGCGCTCTCGCATCCGAACTGGTCGATGGGATCGAAGATCACCATCGATTCGGCGACCATGATGAACAAAGTCTTCGAGCTCGTAGAGGCCCATTACCTTTTCGATGTTCCTTACGACTCCATCGAGGCCGTGCTCCACCGTCAAAGCGTCGTTCATGGTCTCGTGCACTTCAAGGATGGCAATGTGCTGGCGCATCTGGGCCCCTCCGACATGCGCATCCCCATCCTGAGCGCCCTGCAGGGCTCGCAACGGCAGCGGTTCCCCACGCTCTTCGATCTGACCGCCCATGGGCGGCTCGATTTTGAACCGATCGACCGGGAACGTTTCTCGCTGTTCGATCTGGGCATGGCCGTCGCCAACAAGGGCGGATTACACCTTGTGACCCTTAACGCAGCCAACGAAGAGGCCGTCCGTCTCTTTCTCGAGGGGCACCTCGGCTTTGTCGACATTGAACGCATCATCAAGCGGACGCTGGATCATTTCGACAACGACAACCATTTGACTCTCGAAAAAGTGCTTGCGCACGACCGCGAGGTTCGTCGCTACGTCCACGCCGCACTCTTAAAACAGTAGAAGGTGTTACTATGGTCATACTTGATATTCTTGTCTTCCTGCTCGTTCTGGGACTGGTCATCCTCGTCCATGAGGGCGGACACTTCCTGATGGCGAAACGGGCGGGAATCCTCTGCCATGAATTCGCGATCGGCATGGGTCCTATCCTTTACAAGCGCAAGAAAGGCGAGACGCTTTTCACCATCCGCGCGATTCCATTAGGCGGGTTCGTGATGATGGCCGGAGAGGAAGTCAACGACGAAGTTCTCAAGAAAGGCCGGGACATCCGCATTGTTAAAAATGCAGGTGGCCGCATCACGGAGATCGTCCTCGACCCCGACGACCCCCGTTACCCCGAAGCGGAGCGGATCACCGTCGAGGATTTCGATCTCAAGGGAGAGCGGCACGCGCCGTTATACATCAACGAGTACGAAGTCCACCGGAAAGCCCACTATGTACAAAAGGACAAGAAGCTGCAGATTGCGCCGCATGACCGCAGTTTTGAATCGAAGCCGCTCGGCGCCCGCTTTCTGGCGATTTTTTCCGGACCGTTCATGAACTTCATCCTGGCGTTTGTCTTGTTTTTGGTTCTTGCGTTCTTCTCGGGATTTCCGGCGACGGACGGACAAGATCAAATCAAGCCTGTGGTCGGTAGCGTACAGGAGGGCTCCCCCGCGGATGGGGAGATCGAGCCGGGGTATTACATCAACCGGATCACGCTGCCCGATGGCGAGAGCGTCAACATCTCCACCTGGCACGGCATGCAGGAGACCCTCAACGACAACAAAGGTGCCAGGGAGCTTGAATTCCGCCTCCACAGGACTGAAGACGATGATTATGCCTACGCGACGGTGACACCGAACATCTTCATCAACATGATCGGCGTCCGCAGCGCCCCCGATAGCGTCGACGATGTCGTCGTCGGCCCGGTGCAGTCGAGAACGCCAGCCGATGAGGCGGGTCTGCAGGAAGGGGATGTGATCGAGGAGGTCGACGGGGTGACCATCGACAACTGGCAGACCCTGCTGGACCATCTTGAAGCGAACGCGGAGGCTGAATCCTTGAGCTTTGTCGTCGACCGTGACGGCGAGCGTCATACGCTCGATGTCGAGCCGCATCATCCGCGTGTCTTAGAAAGTCAGAATGTTCCGGCGGTCCAGATCAGTATCGGCATCTCTCCGGAGACTGAACTCCGGTTCTTCGACAGTTTCTCCCGAGCCGGAGCGAATTTCGTCGGGGCCGGAACGATGATCTTCAGCACCATCAACATGCTGGCGCAAGGATACGTGGGCGTGGGGGATCTGGCCGGACCGGTCGGCATCTATGCCATCACCGCCGATGCCGTGCAGGCCGGTTTTCTCACCCTCTTGAGCTGGATGGCCTTCCTCAGCGTCAACATCGGCATCCTCAACCTCCTGCCGATACCGGCCCTGGATGGCGGACGGCTCGTCTTCCTCGCCTATGAAGGCGTGACGCGTCGTAAACCGAACAAGACCGTGGAGAACACCCTGCATTTCATTGTCTTCTTCCTGCTCATCGGGTTGATTCTCTACGTGACCTACAACGACATTCTTCACTTGATCAATTGAACCTGAATGCAAACAACGAGGTGGTAACATGAAACAAAGCGTGCTCTACGTACCGACACTCAAAGAAGCGCCCAGCAACGCCGAAGTCAAGAGTCATCGACTGCTCGCCCGCGCGGGGCTCATCAAGCAGACGGCGGCCGGCGTCTATACCTACCTCCCCCTCGGCATCCGCGTCATGCAGAAGATCGAGCGCATCATCCGCGAGGAACACGACGCCCGCGGATGCAGCGAGATGCTGATGCCGGCGCTGCAGCCCCGCGACTTGTGGGAGGAGAGCGGACGCTGGGACGATTACGGGCCCGCCCTGATGCGCCTCAAGGACCGCAAGGAGCGGGACTTCTGCCTCGGTCCGACCCATGAAGAGGTCATCACCGCCATTGTCCGCGATTACATCGATTCCTACAAGAAACTGCCGCTTGCGCTCTATCAGATCCAGACGAAGTTCCGCGACGAGCTCCGTCCGCGTTTCGGCTTGATGCGCGGCCGCGAGTTCGTGATGAAGGACCTCTATACTTTCAGCACCGATGAAGCGGACCTCGATCGCTGGTATGCGACCATGATGACGGCCTATACGGAGATTTTCCGCCGGAGCGGGCTCGAGACCAAGATTGTCGCTTCCGACACCGGTGAGATCGGCGGCGACCAGGCTCATGAGTTCATGGTGCTCAGCGAAGTCGGCGAGGATACCATTACGTACTGCGATACCTGCGACTATGCGGCCAACCAGGAATACAGCGCCCTTTCTGAAGGGGACTCCTGTCCTCATTGCGAAGGGACGATCAAGACCGCGAAAGGCATCGAAGTCGGCAACATCTTCAAACTCGGAACCAAATACAGCGAGAGCATGAACGCCTTCTTCACCGATGCAGACGGTCAGCGTAAACCGCTCGTGATGGGATGTTACGGAATCGGTGTCAGCCGCACGCTGATGGCCGCCGTCGAGCAGCACAGCACGGAAGATAGCATTCTCTGGCCGGATTCCATTACCCCCTTCGATGTGCACATCGTCCCCCTCAAGGGCAATGAGGATCTGGGTCGGCGGCTCCACGACCGCCTCGCGACACAACATGAAGTCCTCCTGGACGACCGGGATGAACGCCCCGGCGTCAAGTTCAAGGATGCGGACCTGATCGGCATCCCGTGGCGCATCATTCTCGGCAAGTCGACCAAGGAGGGGAAAGCGGAAGTTGTCAACCGCCGCAACGACGAGGTTCAGCTGGTCCCCATCGACGATCTGGAAGTCTACCTTTCCGGTCAATAGCTAAAAATCATCGTTTTTGTTTGACAAAGGCCTCGCGCTTCGGTATAATTGCGCTTGGCTGTCCAAGGGATTCATCCCGTGGAGTGCGGAATGGGTCTTGTCCGGGCGCCGAATGGGGTTCTTAGAAAAACCGTAAAAAAGTGTTGACTTTGGACCCTTCAAGTTATATACTTTTCATTGCGGGCCAAATGCTCGCATTCGTTTTGGAGGAGCCGGTTCGGCCGGAACCTGCCAGACGAAAACATTGACATCGCTCGTGCCATGCTATATAATATTAGGCGCGACTAGGATTGACATCACGACAGGAATGGTCTTTGAAAACTGAATAGAACGAACTTGTTTTTGAGTTTCTAGCTAGACAAGCGACTCCATTTGAGGAGTTTCGATACTTTTCATGGAGAGTTTGATCTTGGCTCAGGATGAACGCTGGCGGCATGCCTAATACATGCAAGTCGAACGGGAACCACTTCGGTGGTTCCAGTGGCGAACGGGTGAGTAACACGTAAGGAACCTGCCCTGAAGACGGGGATAACCGCGGGAAACTGCGGCTAATACCCGATAGGATGTCCGGACGCATGTCCGGACGTTGAAAGGCGCGTACGCGCTGCTTCAGGAGGGCCTTGCGCAGCATTAGCTAGTTGGTGGGATAACAGCCCACCAAGGCGACGATGCTTAGCTGGATTGAGAGGTCGATCAGCCACACTGGGACTGAGACACGGCCCAGACTCCTACGGGAGGCAGCAGTAGGGAATCTTCTTCAATGGGCGAAAGCCTGAAAGAGCAATGCCGCGTGAGCGATGAAGGCCTTCGGGTCGTAAAGCTCTGTCGTCAGGGAAGAACAGTGGTGAGAGGAAATGCTCGCCACTTGACGGTACCTGTCAAGAAAGCTCCGGCTAACTACGTGCCAGCAGCCGCGGTAATACGTAGGGAGCAAGCGTTATCCGGAATTATTGGGCGTAAAGCGTGCGCAGGCGGCCTGGCAAGTCAAATGTGAAATACCATGGCTCAACTGTGGAAAGCCATTTGAAACTGTCAGGCTTGAGTACGGTAGAGGTTAGCGGAATTCGGTGTGTAGCGGTAAAATGCGTAGATATACCGAGGAACACCAGTGGCGAAGGCGGCTAACTGGACCGGAACTGACGCTGAGGCACGAAAGCGTGGGTAGCAAACAGGATTAGATACCCTGGTAGTCCAC
>Ga0207421_10000041_pt1 | contig 127423 bp, 117 predicted proteins | sample SodLakKL_010_SED_4_FD_187542 | JGI IMG/M metagenome (GOLD analysis project Ga0207421, IMG submission 187542) | Alkaline sediment microbial communities from Lake Tanatar, Kulunda Steppe, Russia - 8KL_010_SED (SPAdes) (version 2) | ecosystem: Environmental > Aquatic > Non-marine Saline and... | reverse complement strand
GGGTTCGAACCACGCTTCATCAGACACAGAAAAGGGGCCTGAAGGCCCCTTTTCTGTGTCTGGCGGAGAGAGAGGGATTCGAACCCTCGATGGGCTTTTGACCCATACTCCCTTAGCAGGGGAGCGCCTTCGACCACTCGGCCATCTCTCCGGAACTGGTCGCAGAGGATACGGGGTTGCGCCCGAAATGGGAAGAGCCGTGCGCAACAACCGCTAGCCGGCCTTCGGATCCTCGGGATCATTCGCGGCTTCCGGCTCGCGGCCTTCGCGCTGGATGCGCTCGTAGATCTCCTCACGATGCACGGCTACGTCCTGCGGCGCATTGATCCCGATGCGAATCTGGTTGCCCTTCACCCCCAGGACCGTCACGGAGATGTCTTCCCCGATCATCAGGGTCTCGCCCACGCGTCGCGTCAAAATGAGCATGTTCTTCTCCACACTGCCTGTGTCGGACGGTATCGGCGCCCGGTACCCGTTTGTTCACGCGCTTCGTCCAGCGGTTTAGAGTGGACCGGCCGGCTCCCGTTCGAGTTCAAACGCATCGTGAAGCGCTCGGACGCCGAGTTCGAGGTACTTCTCATCCACGACGACCGAGATCTTGATCTCGGAGGTGGAAATCATCCGGATGTTGATGGATTCCTGCGCCAAGGCCTTGAACATGCGGCTGGCGATCCCGGCGTGCGAACGCATGCCCACGCCGACGACCGAGATCTTGGCGATCTTGATCTCCCCGGAGACCTGCCGGGCACCCAGGCCCTCGGCGATCCGACGCAGGATGTCCGTGGCCTTGTCGTAGTCGTTCTTGTGCACCGTGAAGGTGAAGTCGGTGGTGTTGTCGCCCCCGATGTTCTGGACGATCATGTCCACCTCGATATTCGCGTCCGCAATCGGACCGAGGATGCTGTAGGCCACCCCGGGCTGGTCAGGAACGCCCTGAATCGTCAACTGCGCCTCGTTCTGATTGAATGCGATTCCGGCTATCTGCGCCTGCTCCACGCGCCCTTCCTCCGTTGTGATGAGCGTCCCCGGGCCATCCTCGAAGGAGGACATCACCCGCAGCGGAACGTTGTATTTCCCCGCAAACTCCACCGCACGGATCTGCAGGACCTTGGATCCGAGGCTGGCCATCTCCAGCATCTCCTCGAAGGTGATCCGCTCCAGGCGGCGGGCCTGCTTGACCATCCGGGGGTCTGTTGTATAGACGCCGTCGACGTCGGTAAAAATCCGGCATTCGTCAGCCTTCAGTGCAGCGGCCAACGCGACGGCCGTGGTGTCCGAGCCACCGCGACCCAGGGTCGTGATCGCGCCCTCCTCGTCGATACCCTGGAAACCCGCCACCACGACCACCCGGCCGGCCTGCAGATCCGCGTGGATTCGCGCATCGTCGATGCTGCGAATCCGCGCCTTGTTGTGTGCGCTGTCGGTGAGGATGCGCACCTGGCCGCCGGTGTACGAACGAGCCGGGCAGCCCTGACTCTCGAGGGCCATCGCCAGCAGGGCGATGGTGACCTGTTCGCCGGTCGACAGCAGCACATCGAGTTCACGCCCCTCGGAACGCGACTGGATCTGACCGGCCAGCCCCAACAGGCGGTCGGTCTCGCCGCTCATTGCCGACACGACCACGACCAGCGCATGCCCTTCGCCGCGCAGGCGCAGCGCGCGTTCGGCGACGTTCTTGATGCGCTCGGGACTCCCGACGGACGTGCCGCCAAACTTCAATACCAGCAGGGACATGACCGACTCTCAACTCCATGAACAAGAACGGGTGAACAGGAACGGGTGGCAAAAACCCGGGATTCGGGAATCGCGGTGGCCGCCTCACAATCGGGTCGTGGTGCCGCCGCCTCCAGGACTCGGTGGCGCTGGGCTCGGCCGGTGTCCGGGGATTCGTCATCACGGCAGGCGTTCGCGCACCCAGGCCTCCACCGAGGCCAGGGCTGCGTTCAGCTTGTCGGGATCCTGGCCGCCGGCCATCGCCATGTCCGGCCGACCACCACCGCGGCCACCGACCTGCGCGGCCACGAAGCCGACCAGTTCCCCGGCCTTGATCGTTTGCGTCTGCGCCTTGGTCACACCGGCGACCAGGCTGACCTTGCCATCCGGCGTGGCCGTGCCCAGCACCACCACGGCCGCGCCCAGCTTCTGTTTCAGCTGGTCAACCATCTCCCGCAAGGCCTTGGGTTCGACACCGCTGACCGGCGCGGCCAGCACGCGCAGAGGGCCGAGATCCACGGCCTGACTCGCAAGGTCGCTCCCGGCCTCGCTGGCCAGACGGCTGCGCAGGGCCGACAGTTCCTTTTCTAGTTCGCGGGTGCGTTCGACCAGCGCCTGCACCTTGTCGGCGACCTCCTCCCGGTGACCGCGCACCTGCTGGGCCACGGTATCGAGCAGGGCCACGTGGCGGTCGACCCAGCTCAGCGCTACGGTGCCGGCCACGGCCTCGATCCGCCGCACCCCCGCCGCAATTCCGCCCTCGGCCACGATTCGAAACAACCCGATGTCGCCGGTGCGCGCCACATGGGTGCCCCCACAGAGTTCCGTCGAGGAACCGATGCGCAGGACCCGGACCTGGTCGCCGTATTTCTCCCCGAACAGGGCCACTGCGCCGGAAGCCATCGCGGACTCGATGTCCATCAGCCGGGTATCGGTGGGCTGGTTTGCGAGGATCTCGGCGTTCACCTGCGCCTCGATGCGGTGCAACTGCGCGGGCGACACCGCCTCGAAATGTGCGAAGTCAAAACGCAGGCGTTCGGCATCGACCAGCGAGCCCTTCTGCTGGATATGCGCGCCGAGTTCGTCACGCAGCGCCTTGTGCAGCAGATGCGTGGCCGAGTGATGGCGACGGATGGCGTCCCGCCGCGGGTCAGCCACGCTGGCCTGCAGGCGCAGGCCCACCTCGATTCGACCCGCTCGCAACTGACCGACGTGCAGATGCGCCGCCCCCTGCTTGCGCGTATCCCGGACTTCGAAGCGCAGGCCCGGCGCGAGCAGCACGCCCACATCGCCCACCTGGCCACCGGACTCGGCATAAAACGGACTACGATCCAGCACCACGATGCCTTCCTCGCCGACCTCGAGCGCCTCAACCGGCGCGCCATCGCGCAGCAAGGCGACCACCCGCCCCTCGTCATCGACGCGCTCGTAGCCGGTGAATTCGGTCGCGACGTTCAGGTCCCGCGTGCCGAGATCGGCCGCGCTGAAGTGACTGGCCGCACGGGCCCGGGCGCGTTGTTGCTCCATCGCCGCGTCGAAGCCGTCCAGATCCAGGCTCAGGCCCCGTTCACGGGCGATGTCCCCGGTCAGATCGACCGGGAAGCCGTAGGTGTCGTACAGCAGGAAGATCGTTTCGCCCGGGATGGTCGTGCCTTGCAGGCGATCCAGGTCTTCCTCCAGAATCCGGACGCCCTTTTCAAGGGTTTCCAGAAACTTGATCTCTTCTTTTCTCAGGACCCGTTCCAGGTTCTCCCGGGCCTCGGTGAGTTCCGGATAGGCCTCGCCCATCGCCGCGATCAGCGCCGGGATCAGGCGATACAAAAAGGCTTGATCGCAACCGAGCTTGTGCCCGTGACGCGCGGCGCGACGAATGATCCGTCGCAGCACGTAGCCCCGCCCCTCATTGCTCGGCATCACGCCATCGGTGATCAAAAAGGCGATCGAGCGGATGTGGTCCGCGATCACACGTAGCGATGCGGATTCCCGCTCTTCGGTGCCGACCACCTCAGCGGTCGCCTGCATCAGGTCCCGGAACAGGTCGATCTCGTAGTTCGAATGCACGCCCTGGAGCACGGCGGCCAGACGCTCGAGCCCCATGCCGGTGTCCACCGAGGGGTGCGGCAGCGGGGTCAACACCCCGCTGGCGTCGCGATCGTACTGCATGAACACGAGGTTCCAGATCTCGATGAAGCGATCGCCGTCTTCCTCAGGCGAACCCGGCGGGCCGCCGGCGATCGCAGGACCGTGATCGTAGAAGACCTCGGTGCAGGGGCCGCAGGGACCGGTATCGCCCATCTGCCAGAAGTTGTCGGAGCCGCCACCGGGCTTGTCGCCAATGCGGATCACGCGCTCGGGCTGGACACCGATCGCATTGACCCAAATGGCATAGGCCTCGTCGTCGGTCGCGTAGACCGTGACCCACAGCCGATCCACCGGTATCTCGGCCACCCGGGTCAGGTACTCCCAGGCCAGCGCGATCGCCTCGTGCTTGAAATAATCGCCAAAACTGAAGTTGCCGAGCATCTCGAAGAAGGTGTGATGCCGAGCGGTGTACCCGACGTTTTCGAGGTCGTTGTGTTTGCCGCCCGCGCGCACGCACCGCTGGCTGCTGACGGCCCGGGTATACGGTTTTTTCTCCCGGCCGAGAAAGACCTCCTTGAACTGCACCATGCCGGAATTGGTGAACAGCAGGGTCGGGTCATTGGCGGGAATAAGGGGACTCGAAGCAACCTCGACATGCCCGTGACGGGCAAAGAAATCGAGAAAACTCCGGCGAATGTCGGCGCTTTTCATGGAAGTCCGGTAGTGTGCTGCGGAAAAGGCACAGGGTAGCATGTGAATGGCGCTGCCGCGCGCAATTCACCTTGATTCCTGCACGCTTTCCTCCCAGTTTTCAAGCGCCGCATGGGCCATTGCGGCCGTGAACCCACGCTGGGTCAGATAGCGGAGCACCCGCTGGCGGGCCTTCGGCGTGTCCGGCGGGTGGGCGAAATGACGGCGCGCCTGGGCCTGGGCCTGGGCGCGCCAATCCGCCTCCAGCGCGTCGATCGCGGCCTCGATCCGGTCCCCCGCCACGCCTTGCTGGGCGAGTTCCGCGCGGATACGCAGGACGCCGTAGCCCTGGGACAACCGATGCCGGGCCATGGCCTCGGCATACCGGTCGTCGCTCAGCGACCCCTCGGTGCGCAGGCGCTCGATGGCGGGGTCCACGGCGGCGTCGATGAAGCCCCGTTGTTTCAGCTTGCGCATCAGTTCGACCGCACTGTGTTCGCGGCGCACCAACAGGCGCAATCCCGCCGCGTAGGCTGCATCGGGCTCATCCCTCGACGGGTTCGGGTTCAAGTTTCGCATTCTGACGCGCCGGCAGGTAGCGTTCCCGCAGTTTTTGTTCGATCTCCGCAGCCATCTCCGGGTGCTCCTTCAGGAACTGGCGCGAATTCTCCTTGCCCTGACCGATACGTTCACCGTTGTAGCTGTACCAGGCGCCCGCTTTGTCGATGAAGCCCTCCTTGACCCCCAGCTCGATGACCTCGCCCAGGCGGGAGATCCCCTCGCCGTAGAGGATCTCGAAGTGTGCCTCCTTGAAGGGCGGCGCCATCTTGTTCTTGACCACCTTCACCCGGGTTTCGTTGCCGATCACCTCGTCGCCGCGCTTGATCGCACCGATGCGCCGAATGTCCATGCGCACTGAGGCGTAGAACTTCAGCGCGTTGCCGCCGGTGGTCGTCTCCGGGCTGCCGAACATCACGCCGATCTTCATCCGGATCTGGTTGATGAAGATCACCATGGTGTTGGAGCGCTGGATGTTCGCGGTCAGCTTGCGCAACGCCTGCGACATCAGCCGCGCCTGCAGGCCGACATGCGTATCGCCCATCTCGCCCTCGATCTCCGCCTTGGGTGTCAGAGCCGCGACCGAATCGACCACCACGACATCGACGGCGCCGCTGCGCACCAGCATGTCGGCGATCTCGAGCGCCTGCTCGCCGGTATCCGGCTGTGAGATCAGCAGTTCGTCGACGTTCACCCCGAGTTTCTTCGCATATCCGGGGTCCAGCGCATGTTCGGCATCGATGAAGGCCGCGGTGCCGCCGAGTTTCTGGGCCTCGGCGACCACATGCAACGTGAGCGTGGTCTTGCCCGAGGACTCCGGGCCGTAGATCTCAATCACCCGCCCGCGCGGCACGCCGCCGATACCGAGCGCGACATCGAGCGCAAGCGAACCGGTGGAGATCACCTCGATATCTCGCACCGCGGTTCCGTCGCCCATGCGCATCACGGCTCCCTTGCCGAACTGCCGTTCGATCTGGCCCAGCGCGGCAGTGAGCGCTTTTTTGCGATTATCGTCCACACGATCCTCCTTGGTGTTTTTTCGGATGTTCCGAAAGCGTTTGATTATCCCATACCGGGGAGGTTCAGCCCAAGATACACCCCGGGCGCCGTCGCCGAGAGGGCTCGTCGCCTACAACAACAAGGGCATGGCGGCATACCCGCCGCCCATGTAGGAGGCCAGCCCCCTGGCCGATGCCCTTACAGCCCCCTGGCCGATGCCCTGACCCGGCGCCCGGTCGCCGAGAGGGCTCGCCTCCTACAAGGCTGGCAGCCATTCGGGGGCCAGGAGTTGCTGCAAGGCCCAACGCACTGTGGCCTCCCGCACTTCGGCACGGGTGCCCGGAAAGACCCGGGAATCGGTGCACGGCGGCTGGCCGCGACGCTGCCAGGCGAACCAGACCAGGCCCACCGGCTTCTGCGCGGTGCCGCCGCCGGGGCCCGCAATGCCGGTCACGGCCACCACCAGGTCCGCGTCGCAGCGCTCCAACGCCCCGGTCGCCATCGCCGCGGCGACCGGCGCGCTCACGGCCCCGTGTTCCTCGAGCAGGGCTTCGGAAACGCCGAGGAGGCGCGTCTTTGCGGCGTTGCTGTAGGTGACCCAGGCGCATTCGAACCCGGCCGAGCTGCCTGCCCGATCGGTCATCGCTTGGGCGATGCCGCCACCGGTACAGGATTCCGCGGTGCACAGGCGCAGGCCCTGCGCCTGCAAGCGCCGGCCCAACTCAGCGACGATCTCCGATAGTGGCTCAGTCACGTGCTTGTCCCCCGTCTGGTCCCCCGTCGCCAATGGTACATGCGCAGACCTATAGTGACGCTCAGGCCTCCGAGGTCAAGAGGGTACCCCCCACCCCACGCCGCTGGTTGCCGACGCCAGCATATCCAACGGGCACGTGCCCTATAATCGCGGTTTTGCCGCTCCGGGATCCGATGACCGCCTTGTCCGACCACACCCCGATGATGCAGCAGTATTTGCGCATCAAGGCCGAACACCCGGACACCCTGCTCTTCTATCGCATGGGTGATTTCTACGAACTGTTCCATGCCGATGCGGTGCGCGCCGCAGCGTTGCTGGACATCACGCTGACGCGTCGGGGCGAGTCCGCGGGCCAGCCGATTCCGATGGCCGGCATTCCGGTGCAGGCGCTGGAGAACTACCTCGCTCGATTGCTGAAAAAGGGCGAGTCGGTCGCGATCTGCGAGCAGACCGGTGCGGTGGGCGTCGGCAAGGGGCCGGTCCAGCGCGAAGTGACCCGCGTGATCACACCCGGCACAGTTTCCGAAGAGGCGCTGCTGGACGCCCGCACGGTCAACCTGATCGCCGCGGTGTGCCCATCGACCGGCCGCGGCCGCAAGACCGGCGCCATCGGCCTGGGCATCCTGGAATTCGCCAGCGGCCGCTTCAGCGTGATGGAGGTGCCCACCGAGGAGGCGCTGGCCACCGAACTGGCGCGCCTGAATCCGGTCGAGTGCCTGGTGCCCGAAGGCCTGGGCCACCGTATCCCGGGAAGCCAGGGCCTGCCCGACTGGCACTTCGATCCGGTCTCCGCCCGCCGGGTGCTGACCGCGCACTTCAAGACCCGGGACCTCGGCGGCTTCGGCTGCGACGACCTGCCGCTCGGCCTGGCCGCGGCCGGGGCCTTGCTGGCCTATGTGCAGACGCGCTACCGGGGCGAGCTGGGGCACATCACCGGCCTGCACCGCGAACTGCGCGGCGAAACCCTGCAACTGGACGCGACCACGCGCCAGAACCTGGAACTGAATCGCACCCTGGGCGGCGCCCGCACCGGCAGCCTGCTCGCCCTGCTCGACGGCACCCGCACCGCGATGGGGTCGCGTCGGCTCGGGCGTTGGCTGAACCAGCCGCTGCGCGACCCCCAGCGCATCCGCGCCCGGCAACAGGCGGTGCAGGAACTGCTGGAAACCGGCACCTATCGGCTCCTGCGCGAGCACCTCGGGGGGCTCGCGGACCATGAGCGGATCATCAGCCGGATCGCATTGGGCAACGCCCGACCGCGCGATCTCTCGGCACTCGGACTCGGTCTGCAACGGCTTCCGGTGCTGCAGCAGGAGCTGCCGGACACCGATCCGGATTCCCGGCTCACCGCGCTGCGCACGCGTCTGGCGCCACGCACGGAACTGGCCGATCTGCTGGAACGGGCACTGGAGGCGCAACCGCCGCTGCGGATCAGCGACGGCGGCGTGATCCGCGCCGGTTTCGATCCGGAACTGGATAGGCTGCGCGGCCTGGAAGCCGATGCCGATGCCTTCCTGCAGGCGATCGAGCAACGCGAGCGGGAGGCGACCGGGCTGTCCCAGCTCAAGGTCGCCTACAACCGGGTGCACGGCTATTACATCGAGGTCGCACGCAGCCTGTCCGATCGGGTTCCAGCCCGCTTCGTGCGTCGCCAGACGCTGAAACACACCGAACGCTACACCACCGAGGAATTGAAGCGCTTCGAGGACGAGATTCTGTCGGCCCGCGACCGCGCGCTGACCCTGGAACGCGAACTCTTCGAGGGCCTGCTGACCCAGTTGCGCACCGAGCTCGAGTCATTGCGCGAGTTCGCCACTGCGCTGGCCGAGCTCGACGTATTCTGCACGCTAGCGGATCTGGCCGAGCGCCTGGACTGGACGTGTCCGGTGCTGAGCACCGAACCGGGGATCCTGATCGAGGCCGGCCGCCATCCGGTGGTGGAAGCGCTGTTGCAGCAGCCCTTCGTGCCCAACGACACTCGACTGGATCCGGAGACCCGGCGCCTGCTGGTGATCACCGGACCGAATATGGGCGGCAAATCGACCTACATGCGCCAGACCGCGCTGATCGTGATCCTGGCCTGCATGGGCAGCTTCGTGCCGGCACGCCGGGCGCGGATCGGTCCGGTGGATCGGATCTTCACCCGCATCGGCGCCTCCGACGATCTGGCGTCGGGCCGTTCGACTTTCATGATCGAAATGACCGAGGCCGCGAACATCCTACACAACGCCGGGCCGCAGAGCCTGGTGCTGATGGACGAGATCGGCCGGGGTACCAGCACTTTCGACGGCCTGTCGCTGGCACTGGCCTGCGCCGAACAACTGGCGCGGCGCAACCGGGCCTTGACGCTGTTCGCGACGCATTACTTCGAGTTGACCGGCCTGGCCGAACAGCAGACCGGAGTGGCTAATGTGCATACCGATGCGATCGAGCACCACCACACGGTGGTATTCCTGCATCAGGTGCAGGAGGGTCCGGCCAACCAGAGCTACGGCCTGCAGGTGGCCGCCCTCGCGGGCGTTCCGGTTGCGGTGCTCAAGCGCGCGCGCCAGCACCTCGCTCAACTCGAGGCGCGGGCCCTCGACGCGGACGAGCAACCGCAACTGGGACTGTTCACCGCCCCTCCCCTGCCGATGGCGTCCGAACCCAGCGAGATCGCCCCCGACGAGATCGAGTCCCGCGAGATCGGGCAGCGCCTGCGTGTCGCCTTGCAGGCGATCGATCCCGACGAACTGAGCCCGCGGGAGGCGTTGCAGGCCCTGTATCGGCTGCGCGAGGGGCTCTGACGCCACGCCGACGCCGGTGGCCTCAAGCCGCAGGGGCTGCAGGCGCCGGCCGTTGCAACCATGCCCTCGGGTTCACGCAATTGAACGCTGGACGCGGCGACGATGCCTGTGCCTATTCGCATCCGACGCGCCCACTGGCGTTAGAATGCCGCCATTCACCCCTGGATGGCCACCCCGAAACGGAGACCCTCATGACTTTCGTTGTTCTTGAAAACTGCATCAAGTGCAAATACACGGATTGCGTCGAAGTCTGTCCGGTGGACTGCTTTCACGAAGGACCGAACTTTCTGGTGATCGACCCGGACGAGTGCATCGACTGCACCCTGTGCGAACCGGAATGTCCGGCGGAGGCGATCGTTCCGGAAGACGATGTGCCCGAGGGCCAGGAGGCCTTTATCGACCTGAATGCCGAATTGTCCCGCACCTGGCCGGTGATCACGACCCGCAAGGAGGCGCCCCCGGATGCCGAGGAATGGGACGGGCAACCCGATAAGCTGAAGTATCTCGAACGCTGACGTCCGGCGTCTTCCCGTCGTCCGGCGTTGCCCCCGGCAGAATCAACACCGGGGCGGGGGATCAAAGGCGGTGCGGAATCAAAGGCGGGGGTCGACCGACAGGCGGGCACTGTGATGATCGAATCGGTGGCCCTGGCTCAGGCAAAAACCCAACCACTTGAACAGGAAACGGTTGTGGCGCCAGCGCCCGGCGAGGCCCGGAACCCCGGCGATCGTCTCCAGGGCCATGTCCTCGCCGCGGAGGCGGCCGTGCCGACCGACCACCTCCGCCTGTCGGGCGTCGTGAAACATCCGGATACTGAGGTTGGGTTGGCGCCGTGCCGACACGCCGGCACCGAACTGGTGGGTGAGTTGCAACTGGGTGGTGTACGGCGTGCGCTCCAGCACCGTCAGATGCAGATCGCAGGCACCGGCAATGCGCGAGATCTGCTCGCCATCGATCGCATCCAGACGCGGACACAGGCGGCGTAACCGCAAGTAGTTGGTCTCATACAATTCCATCAGCGCCGCGAAGGTCACGCGGCGCGGATTGAGGTGGGTCGGCAGAGAGCGTTCCAGAAGCATGCGGCGCAGTGTACTGCTTCAGACGGGTGCAGGCACCCAGTTCCTTGAACCGCATCCGGGGAACTTGCGATCTTTGCAGGAGCGGTCCTCAGGGCCGTCCGGCTTGCGGCCACCCACCGCCTTGCAAGGCCATCGAGTACCGCCTCACACCGGTTCCTCGGGCACGAATCCGACCCGCCGCACGCAGAGACACCCATCGGCGTTTCTGCTACCGTTTGCAGCAACGGCAGCGCCTCACCCTTCCCCCCCCCGCACTGGCCAGGGACGTGAACCGAATATGGAAATCAACGTCGTTTCGACCCATCCGTTCCCCGACCAGAAACCCGGCACCTCGGGGTTGCGCAAGCAGGTCACCCAGTTTCGCAAACCGCATTATCTGGAGAATTTCGTCCAGAGCATTTTCGATAGCCAGACGACGCTGCAGGGGGCCGAACTGATCCTCGGCGGCGATGGCCGCTTCTTCAACCGCGAGGCGATTCAGGTCATCTTGCGCATGGCCGTGGCCAACGCGGTCCGCAAGGTCACGGTCGGGCTCGGCGGCATCCTGTCCACGCCGGCGGCCAGCCACCTGATCCGTATCCGGCAGGCTGCCGGCGGCATCGTGCTGTCCGCCAGCCACAACGCCGGCGGCCCCGGGGGCGATTTCGGCATCAAGTTCAACGTGGCCAATGGCGGGCCGGCCCCGGAATCGGTGACCAACGCCATCCATGCCGGCAGCCGGACGATCGAACACTACCGGATCGCGCAGGCCAGCCATGTCGATATCGACCACGTCGGTCACACCCGGCTCGGCGACATGGAGGTCGAGATCGTCGACCCGGTCGCGGACTACGCCGACCTGATGGAGTCCCTGTTCGACTTCCCGGCGATGCACACCCTGCTCCAGTCGGGCGACTTCGCGATGCGTTTCGATGCCATGCACGCGGTAACCGGACCCTATGCCACCGAGATCCTGGAGCATCGCCTCGGGGCGCCGACCGATACCGTGATGCGGCGCGAGCCCCTGGCCGATTTCGGCGGCCGGCATCCGGACCCCAACCTGACCCATGCCCGGGAACTCGGTGAACTGCTGTTCGGGCGCGACGCCCCGGACTTCGGGGCGGCCTCCGACGGCGACGGCGATCGCAACATGATCCTCGGGCGCGGCTTCTTCGTCAGCCCCAGCGACTCGCTCGCCGTGCTCACCGCGAATGCCCACCGGATCCCGGCCTACGCGGCGGGCCTGAAGGGTGTGGCGCGCAGCATGCCGACCAGCCAGGCGGTCGATGCGGTGGCCGCGGCCCTCGGCATCCCCTGCTACGAGACGCCGACCGGCTGGAAGTTCTTCGGCAACCTGCTCGACGACGGACGCATCACGTTATGCGGCGAGGAAAGCTTCGGGACCAGTTCCGATCATGTACGGGAGAAGGACGGCCTGTGGGCCGTCCTGTTCTGGCTGAACCTGATCGCGGTGCGCCAGCAGTCGGTTGCCGATATCGTGCGCGATCATTGGCGCCGCTTCGGCCGCCACTACTACACCCGCCACGACTACGAGGAGATCGACAGCGAACGTGCCGAGGCGCTGATGGCGAGCGTACTCGGCGCCTTGCCGAATCTCCCGGGGCGTCGCTTCGGCGATCTGCAGGTCGAGGCTGCCGATGACTTCGGCTATCAGGATCCGGTCGACGGCAGCCTCGCGACGGGCCAGGGTCTGCGGATTCTGTTCCAGGGCGGTGCCCGCGTGATCTTCCGCTTGTCCGGTACCGGTACGCAGGGCGCGACCCTGCGGCTGTATTTCGAGCGCCATGAAACCGACCCCGATCAGCTCGATCAGGAGACCCAGGCGGCGCTCGCCCCGCTGATCGCGGTGGCCGAGCATCTGGGAGACATCGCCGATCGGACTGGCCGCGAGGCCCCGGATGTAATCACCTGAGCCAGTCCCGGTGGGCTCCGAGCGGCGTCTTCAGCCCCGGCAGCGTCTTCAGAACGTATTGGCGACGCGTTCCACCCCCGGCGCCCGCGAGCGCACCAGGCGCTCGACCACGTTCCTCAGGTCCAACGCCGAACGCGGGCAGCCGACGCAGGCCCCCTTCAGACGCACCTGCACCGTGCGCCCGGCCAGCCCCACGTATTCGATGTCACCGCCGTCCTGCATCAGGATACGCCGGGCCTCGTCGACCGCCTGGCGCACCACGTCTTCATCGATCGGACCCTCGGCGACCACCGCGGCGGTCTGTCGGGAGGCGAAGGTCTGCGCGCGGTCCAACCGCAGGGCCAATTCGGGATCGATGGCCTCGATGGCGTCCAGTTCATCCTCGCTGTAGGTGTGTTCAGGATCGTCACTCAACAGGTGATCGACCGCGGGCAACTCGCGGGGTGTGCTCATGGGCAGTGGGTCCGGCCGTTTGCGGCGTCTCAGTATAGCAACCAGATCGGCGCGGCCGGCTTGAAGCCATGCGGCCCAACCGGGATTCTCCCGCAGCTCGGTCGGCCAGCGCAGACGCACCCGCAGATGCCGGAAATCCTCGGGATGCAGGCGCCACCAGGGCAGCCAGAGCACGTGCACCGGACCCGCGGGCATCGGCCGAAGCACCAGCACGATCAGCCGCACGGTCACCCGGGTCTCCGGCAGGATCTGGATGGGGGTCCGCTGTTCCTGACGCAGACCCTCGCGGGTCGCCAGCCACCACTGTGACTGGGCATCACAGCCGAGCCAGTCCCAGTGTGGCGGGCGGTGATGACGCGTCCACAGGCCGGCGATCAGGGCCAGGGCCAGCGGGGCAAGGGTCCAGGCCGGGGTGCTGTAGACCGCCGCGTACAGCACGGCGGTCGCCGCCAACAGCGACAGCCCCGCGATTTGTGCGGCCGGCAGGATCCGGTCAGGGCGCAGCGCGAGCCGCAGTGGCGGCGCGGATATCGGCGACAACGCGGGCTACGCCCGGATCCACGGTCGGCTGGCGGCCGAGCAACAGGTCCAGCAGCAGTTGATCCGGGTAGTCGAGCAGGCGTTCGAAGGCATCGCGACCCTCCGGGTCCAAGTCATCGTATCCCTGATCCAGGAACGTGCCGAGCAGCAGATCGTTTTCCAACAGACCCCGCCGGCACCGCCAGCGGGTGCGGGAATCGGCCTTCACCGCGACACCGCCGGCACAGCAGATGCCCCCATGGGCGCGGCCGACCCCATCGGAATGCTCACAAGGATTGCTTGAGCATCGTCTTGCGGATGTCGCTGATCGCCTTCGCCGGGGACAGGTCCTTCGGGCAGACCTGGGTGCAATTCATGATGCTGTGGCAGCGGAACAGGCGATAGGCGTCGTCCAGGCGTTCCAGCCGGTGTTCGGTGGCCTGATCGCGGCTGTCCTCGATGAACCGCGCGGCCTGCAGCAAGGCGGCCGGACCGAGAAAGCGCTCCGGACTCCACCAGTAGGACGGACACGACGCGGTACAACAGCCGCAGAGGATGCACTCGTACAGGCCATCCAGGCGCTCGCGATCCTTCGGACTCTGTTTGCGTTCGATCTCCGGTTCCGGCGAGTCGTTGATCAGCCAGGGTTCGGCCTCGCGGTACTGGCGCCAGAAGTTGTCCATGTCGACGACCAGGTCGCGAATCACCGGCATGCCGGGGAACGGACGCAGCACCACCGGGGCCTTCAGGTCCGCGAGCGGGGTGATACAGGCCAACCCGTTGCGACCGTTGATGTTCATGCCGTCGCTACCGCAGACGCCGTGTTGGCAGGAACGCCGAAAGCCCAAGCTGTCGTCCTGTTCCTTCAGCAGCAGCAGGGCATCGAGCAGCATCATGCCGGGCTCGACGCGGTCGTCGCTCAGGGTGAACGACTGCATGTGCGGCTCGGTGTCGTGGTCCGGATTGAAACGATAGATCGAGAATTCCATAGCAGGATTCCTGACGGGGGAGCGATTCAGTAGACCCGTTTCTTCGGGGGAAAGGATTCGACCGTAATCGGTTGCGTGCGCACCGGTTTGTAGTCGAGGGTGTCGTCGTGCAGCGAGTACAAGGAGTGCTTCAGCCAGCGTTCGTCGTCGCGTTCCGGGAAATCGACCCGGCTGTGGGCGCCCCGGCTCTCCTCGCGTCCCTGGGCCGAGCGCATGGTGGCGATCGCACAGTCCATCAGGTTTTCCAGTTCCATGGCCTCGACCCGGGCGGTGTTGAAGGTCTGGCTTTGATCCTGGATCACCGCATTGTCGATCCGCTCGCGCAAGGCGTTCAGCAGGGTTACGCCTTCCTGCATCACCTCGGCGGTGCGAAACACCCCGCAGTGGTCCTCCATGATCTTGCGCAGCTCGCGGCGCAGCGGCTCGACCGCCTCGCCCTTACCGGTACGCTGCCAGCGCTGCACACGCGCCAGTGCCTGATCGACCGCGGGTTGGTATAGCGGCCGGTGCAGGCGATTCTCCTGCAGGTACTCAAGGATGTGGTTGGCGGCCGCGCGGCCAAACACCAGAATATCGAGCAAGGAATTGCCGCCCAGGCGGTTCGCACCGTGTACCGACACGCAGGCGGCCTCGCCCGCCGCATAGAGTCCCGGCACCGGGTCCTCCGGCGTATCCTTCACCGGCACCACAACCTGCCCGTCGCGGTTGGTCGGAATGCCGCCCATGCTGTAATGGCAGGTCGGAAACACCGGGATGGCCTTGTCGATCGGATCGATGCCGAGAAAGGCGATGCTCATCTCGCGGATGCCGGGCAGCTTCTTCAAGATGGTGTCGCGACCCAGATGGGTCATCTCGAGCATGACGTGATCCTTGTTCTTGCCGCAGCCGCGGCCCTCGCGCACCTCGATCGAGATCGCCCGGCTGACCACGTCGCGCGACGCCAGGTCCTTCGCCTGCGGGGCATAGCGCTCCATGAAGCGCTCGCCCTCGCCATTGACCAGAAAACCGCCCTCGCCGCGCACGCCCTCGCTGATCAGCATGCCGCGCCCGGCGATGCCGGTGGGGTGGAACTGCACGAACTCCATGTCTTCCAGCGCCACGCCGGCGCGTAGCGCCATCGCCATGCCATCGCCAGTGTTGATCAGGGCGTTGGTCGTGGTTCGGAACAACTGCCCGGCGCCGCCGGTCGCGATCAGGGTGGTCTTCGCCTCGATCACGATCGGCTCGCCGGAAAGGATCTCGAAGGCCAACACGCCGAGCACATAACCGGCCTCGTCCCTGATCAGGTCGACCGCGAAGTATTCATCGAAGAAATGGGTCTTCGCGCGCAGGTTCTGCTGATACAGCGAATGCAGGATCACGTGGCCGGTGCGGTCCGCGGCGGCACAGGTGCGTGCGGCCTGCTTGCCGCCGAAATCTTGGCTCTGGCCACCGAAGGCGCGCTGGTAGATGCCGCCATTCTCCAGGCGCGAGAAGGGCACGCCGAAGTGCTCGAGTTCGTAGACCACCTTCGGCGCCGCGCGGCACATGTATTCGATTGCATCCTGGTCCCCGAGGTAATCGGAGCCCTTGATGGTGTCGAACATGTGCCAGTGCCAGGAATCCGGCAGCACATTGGCCAGCGCGGCGTTGACTCCGCCCTGAGCCGCGACCGTGTGCGAACGCGTGGGAAAGACCTTCGAGACCACCGCCACGCGGGCGTCGGCGTCGGCCAATTGCAGCGCGGCGCGCAACCCGGCGCCGCCGGCACCGATGATCAGGGCATCGAACTTGCGAGTGCTCAGCTTCATGTGGGGGCCTTCATGTCAGGGCTGCCTCGATCAGGATCCACAGGGCCCAGAAGCCCATCAGCAAAAATGCGGCAGCGACCAGGATCAGCGCCGTCAACCGGACCGGCACGCTCTGGCCGTAGTCGAGAATCACGTCGCGCAGACCGATCCAGGCATGCAGCAGGGTCAACAGGATGAAGAGTGCGGTCGCGGCCCAGATCATCGGATGGGTGATCAGCGCGTGCCAGGCCGCGTGATCCGCCGGGGGCCGTACGATCAGCCAGAGCATCGCGCTCAGCACGAAGAGCCCCGCATACAGGGACGTGACGCGTTGCAGCAGCCAGGCGCGCTGCCCGCTCAGCAGGCTCATGGCAGCAGCACCCAGAGCAGGAGCGCGGCGACGATGCCGGCGATCAACGCCGTCCACGCCGAACTCCGCGCCTGCTCCCGGTCTTCCGCAAAGCCCAGGTCGGCGAGCAGGAAGCGGATACCGGCAAAGAAGTGATGCATCAGCAGCCACAGCCAACCGAGCAGCAGCAGGCTTCCCAGCGGATGGCGGATCACGGCCACGGCCTGGGCGAAGCCTTCCGGACCAGCCAGCGAGCGACCCAGAAGCCAGAGCACCAGCGGGATCGACAGGATCAGCAACACGCCGGTGACACGATGCAGAATCGACACCAGGGCGTTGGGGGGAAGATGGATCTTGCGCAGATCCAGAAACACGGGGCGAACTGGGCTGGCCATGCACGGCTCCTCATCGTCACAGACGGTGCGCGGCTTTCTGACACCCGCACAATCGTTCGTCTACTATGATCGACGTTGGTTCCACAGTCCAGGCACCTGCCGGTTGGGACGCACAGGGTTCGCGCAGCGGAAAAGTCGGGGCGATCGGTCGATGCTTCACGGCGCCTCAAGGGGCCTATCAGGACGGACGCATCGGCCACAGGGCCCCGGCTTACCCGCCCGCAGCAGCTGCACGTTCCGCAGCCGCTAGGGGCCCGTTCACACCGCAGGGCATACCGCAGGGGAGCACGCGATGCGCGAAGATTGGAAAAGGCACCTGATCGATGTCGGGGCCGAGTTCGAGGACGACCTGCTGCAACACTTCGGCAATGCCGAACGCGAACGCCGGGTGGCCGTCAATGGCGACGTGATCTGCGACCTGTCCCATCAGGGCCTGCTCGAGGTGCGCGGCGCCGATGCCCAGAGCTTCCTGCAGGGGCAACTGGGCAACGACATTCGCGCCGTCAGCGCGACCCGCTCGCAGCTTTCCAGTTATTGCAGCCCCAAGGGGCGGGCCTATGCGGTGTTCCGGATCCTGCTGGATCGCGATGCCTATGTGCTCGAGATGAACCCGGAGTGCCTCGACACGGTGCGCAAGCGCCTGACGATGTTCGTGATGCGGGCACAGGTGGTGATCGAAAACGGTGAGGACACCCGCATCCGCTGCGGTCTATCCGGCCCCACGGTAGAACAGCAACTCACCGACACGATCGGCGCCGTTCCGACCGAAGTCGACGAGGTGCTGACCCGCAACGGCATCTCCCTCGTTCGACTGCCTTCCAGCCAACATCCGCGCTTCGCGTTTTTTGGCGAGATCGATGCCTGCCTGCCCTTGTGGCATGATCTGAATGTGCACAGCGCCCCGGTCGGACCCGGCGCCTGGCGCCTGCTGGACATCCTGGCTGGCATACCGACGATTTATCCAGAAACCAGCGAGGCCTTCGTCCCGCAGATGATCAACCTGGACGCGTTGAACGGCATCAGTTTCAACAAGGGCTGTTACCCCGGGCAGGAGGTGGTCGCGCGGATGCATTACCTTGGAAAATCCAAGCGGCGGATGTTCCGGCTCGCGATCGAAGGTACCGAGCGCCCCGCCCCCGGCACCCCGGTGTTTCGTGCCGGCGGCGATCCGGGACAACCCGACGGCGAGATCGTCGATGCCGCGCTGCATCCCGATGGGCTTTACGCCGCGCTCGCGGTGCTGCAGATCGTGGCGATCGAACAGCCCCTGCACTGGGGCCATCCGCAGGGGCCCATCGCGCGCGTGATCCCCCTGCCCTACCCTGTTCCCGGGAGCGACTGAGACTCATGCGCTTTTTGTTCTTTTTCGTCGTACTGATCCTGCTGTCCCTGTGGGCCGCCTTCTTCAGCCGCCCGAACAACCGGCGCCTGTCCAATATCCTGTACACCGTCGCCGCGGTTCTCGCCGTGCTGTTCGTGATCGGGTACCTGCGCCTGGACGGCCACTTCTAGCGAGCTTCGGTGGGGGCCTCGCGCCAACGAGTCAAAAAATGGACATCCCATGACGCCAACCGCAGTCCAGGACATTCGCAACGTCGCGCTGCTCGGCCACACCGGCAGCGGCAAGACCAGCCTACTCGAGGCCCTGCTCGCCGCCGCCGGCGAGATCCAGACGCCCGGCCAGGTGGAACGCGGCGACACGCTGAGCGATCAGGATCCACTGGAAAAGGCGATCGGGCATTCGCTCCAGACCAGTCTGGCGCACCTGGAATGGGCCGGCCACTGGATCAACCTACTAGACAGCCCCGGGCTTCCCGATCTGCTCGGCCGAGCCCTGCTGACCCTGCCCGCGGTGGAGACCGCCGCGGTGGTGATCAATGCCTCGGCCGGTATCGAGGCGGTGACCCGGCGGGTGATGGATGCAGCCACCGACAAGTGCCGGATGATCATCGTCAACCGCATCGATGCCGCCGGTTTGGAACTGGGCACGCTGCTGGCGGCGATCCAGGACCGCTTCGGCCGCGAATGCCTGCCAATCAACCTCCCCGCGCCCGGCGGCGAGGCCGTGATCGACTGCTTCTTCGCGCCCGATCCGGAGGCGGCCACGGCCTTCTCGAGTGTGACCGATGCCCACGAGGCCATCGTCGATCAGATCGTCGAGCTCGACGAAGCCCTGATGGCGCGGTATCTGGAACAGGGCCAGACGCTCGATCCCGAGCAACTGCACGATCCCTTCGAACAGGCGCTGCGCGAGGGCCACCTGATCCCGGTGTGTTTCGTCTCGGCCCGCACCGGCGCCGGGGTGCGCGAATTGCTGGACATCCTCGGGCGTCTGATGCCCGATCCCACCGAAGGCAATCCACCGCATTTCATCAAGGGCGAAGGCAACACGGCACGGCCGGTGGCGGTGCTGCCGGACTCGGATCGCCATGTGGTCGCCCACGTCTTCCAGGTGCAGAACGACCCCTTTCGGGGCCATCTGGCCCTGTTTCGCATCCACCAGGGCACCGTCACGCCGAACACGCCGCTGCTCATTGGCGACGCCCGCAAAGCCTTCAAGGTCACCCACCTGCTGCGTCTGCAGGGCCGCAAGCAGACGGAGATCGCCCATGGGGTCCCCGGCGATATCTGCGCGGTCGCCCGGATCGACGAAATCCACCGCGACGCGGTGCTGCACGATTCCCACGACGAGGATTATTACCACCTGGTCCCGCCGGCCTTTCCACAACCGGTCTTCGGGCTGGCGCTGGTGCCGCGCAAGCATGGCGATGAGCAAAAGCTCTCCGAGGCCCTGGTCCGCATGCTCGACGAGGACCCCTGCCTGCAGGTCGCCTTTGAGCCGCAAAGCCGACAGACCGTGGTTCAAGGACTCGGGGAACTGCACTTGAAGCTCCTGCTGGATCAGCTGGAAGAACGCTGGAAGCTGCAACTGGACACCGCCACCCCCGCCGTCCCTTACCGGGAAACCATCAGCGGGAGCGCCGAGGCGCGCTACCGGCACAAGAAACAAAGCGGCGGCTCCGGGCAGTTCGGCGAGGTCGCGCTGCGGGTCGAGCCGCGGGCTCGCGGAATCGGCATCGAGTTCCAGGACGAGGTGAAGGGCGGTGCGATCCCGACCCACTTCATGCCCGCGGTTCACAAGGGGGTGTTGCAGGCCCTGACGGAAGGGGCGCTGGCCGGCTTTCCGATCCAGGACCTGTGTGTGACCGTGACCGACGGCAAGCATCACGCGGTCGATTCGAACGAGATCTCCTTTTCGCTCGCCGCGCGCCAGGCGACCCTGGACGCGGTGCGCAATGCCGCGCCGGTGATCCTGGAGCCCCTGATCAGTGTCAGCGTGAAGGCGGCCGAGAGCCACTTCGGTGAGATCAGCGCCGAGTTCGCCAGCCGGCGCGGGCGGGTGACCGGCACCGACAGCCCGGCACCCGGCTGGACGCAGCTCGACGCCCTGGTGCCGATGGCCGAGATGGAGGGCTTTGAGGCCCGATTGAAGTCCATCTGCGCCGGAGACAGCGAGTTCGTGCTCGCCGGTGGCGCCTACGAGCCGGTACCCGACGACGTGCAGACCCGATTGGCCCGGGCCTACACCGGTCGCACCGAGGTCCCCTGAAGCCGAAGGACCAGCGGCCGCTCGCGTCGCCGGGCTCAGCGGCCCATCAGGCGCGGCAAGATGCTCAAATCCTCGATGATCTCGCCGGTACCGCTCACCACGCCGGATGCGCCCACCGCAGCCGGCCGGTCCCGGTCCAGATGGAACGCGTGCAGCGCGGCGGCACGAGCACCGACGACGTCCTCATTCCAGGAATCGCCGACATGCAGCGTCGCCTCCGGCGCCACGCCGAGCCGATCCAAGGCCGCGCGAAAGATCCCGCGATCCGGTTTGGCCACCCCCACCTGCGCCGCAAAGACGATCGCATCCACTGCGGTAGCCAACCCCAGCCCCCGACATACGGGCAGGAGCCGGGCATCGAAGTTCGAGACAATCGCCAGCTTCAGCCCCGCCTTGCGTAACCGGGTCAGCACCGGCAGCACCTCCGGAAACACCACCCAGCACCCGGACTCCCCAAACCGGTCAAAGACCGCGTCGAAGAAGGGCTCAAAGTCCAGCGACCCCAGCCCCTCGAACACCCGGGACACCAGCAACCGCCACCACTGTCGGTCCACGGTCTCGTTGTAGGTCTGCTCCCCCAGGCGATAGCGCGGCCGTGGCATCAACGGGAACTGGGCGTGAAAACGACGTTCCAGCTCCACGGCCAGACCGTCCCGCGCCGCCAAGCCATGCGCCAGGGCCTGCTCGGCATAGATCGCCCCGACCGAACCGCGCACCCGAAACAGCGTACCGGCCGCATCGAAACAAACCGCACGCAGCCCCGTTAGCCCAGCCACAGACGCGGATCCCGGCACAGACCCAGGCATGGACTTTGGCATAGACTCAGGCGCTGACTCCGACGCGGAATCAGGCCTAGACCCCGACGTGGATCCAGGCTCAGACGCAGGTGCAGACCCAACAGACGTAGACGCAGTCGCGGCTTCGCCCTTTTCCCGCACCACCCGGGCCGTGTTCTTCTGTGCATCGCTGAACAAAAACCGCCCGGCGAGCACGCACCCCTTCATCCCGGGCTCGCAAGGCCGCCCCAGCACCCGCTGGCACTGTCCCCGCACCTCATGAGGACATCCCCATCCACCCATCCGCGCACCTCCAACCGGCCGTACCGCCAAGAGCCCATCCGCCACCAAAGGCCCCGCAGGGTGGGCCAAGCGCGCGGGCCCACCAACCGGCGCCCGAGCCATCCCCCGCGCCGCGGGTGGGTGCGCTGCGTTTCACCCACCCTATGGGGCTCCGTTCGCGCGGGAGCCCCCGTCAGGTCGAGTCCTTGTGCGGCTGGCCAAAGGTGGTCTACGCCCTCCTTCCCTTCACATCAAAAACGCTGAGCCCTTCGTCCGCTGCCCCCCAACCAGCGGGTGTCGACAGCAGGGAGGCTGTCGTCAAGCCTACAGGGATGTATTCACGGCGTCCCGCTGCTTGGGGGGCAGCGGACGAAGGGCTCCACCTTTCAACTCTCGGGGCGCATCTGCGGAAACAACAGCACATCCCGGATCGACGGTGCATCGGTCAGCAACATCACCAGCCGGTCGATGCCGATGCCCTCGCCCGCCGTCGGCGGCAGCCCGTATTCCAGCGCCCGGATGTAATCGGCGTCGTAGTGCATCGCCTCCAGATCCCCGGCGTCCTTTTCGCTGACTTGGGCACGAAAGCGCTCGGCCTGGTCCTCCGGGTCGTTGAGCTCGGAGAAACCGTTTGCGATCTCGCGCCCGCCGACGAAGAACTCGAAGCGGTCGGTGACGAAGGGATCCAGATCGTTGCGCCGTGCCAGCGGGGAAACCTCGGTCGGATAAGCGGTAATGAACGTGGGATCGCGCAGGTGCGCCTCCACCGTCTTTTCGAAGACCTCGATCCACAGCTTGCCCAACCCGTAGCCCGGTCGGATCGGAATCTCGAGCCGCTGGCAATGCGCCTGCATCTGCGCCGGATCGTCCAGGTCCGCCGCGGCGATCTCGGGATTGAACGCCAGGATCGCCTCGCGCACCGACAGGCGCACGAAGGGCTGGCCGAAGTCACAGAGCTCGCCCTGGTATTCGATCCGGGTGGTTCCGTGCACTTCGGCGCACAGGCCGCGGACCAGTTCCTCGGTCCGATCCATCAGCTCGTGATGGGTGACGAAGGCCTCGTAGAACTCGAGCATCGTGAACTCGGGGTTGTGCCGGGTCGACAGGCCCTCGTTGCGGAAATTGCGGTTGATCTCGAACACCTTCTCGAAGCCGCCGACCACCAGCCGTTTCAGATAGAGCTCCGGGGCGATGCGCAGGTACAGGGGCATGTCCAGCGCGTTGTGGTGCGTCGCGAACGGCCGTGCGGTCGCCCCACCCGGGATCGGCTGCATCATCGGTGTCTCGACCTCGAGAAAGCCGGCCGCGGTGAAATAATCGCGGATGTAGCGAATAATCCGCGTGCGCATGCGAAAGAGCTCCCGGGTCTTTACCGAGGTGATCAGGTCCACATAGCGCTGCCGATAGCGCATCTCCTGATCCGACAGGCCGTGAAACTTCTCCGGCAGCGGCCGCAGGCTCTTGGTCAGCAGGCGCAGCTCGCGCACCCGGACCGACAGCTCCCCGGTGCGGGTCTTGAACAGCGTGCCCCGAGCACCGAGCACGTCGCCCAGATCCCACTGCTTGAAGGCCGCGTAAACGCCCTCGGCGAGCCCATCGCGCTCCAGATAGAGTTGGATGTCGCCGGACTCGTCGCGCAGGCTCGCGAAGCTCGCCTTGCCCATCACCCGCTTGCCGAGCATCCGGCCGGCGACCGCGACCTCAGCGCCGGCGGCCTCCACGGCCTCGGGCGTCTCGGCATCGAAGCGCGCGTGCAGATCGCCCGCAAGCACTTCGCGCCGGAAATCGTTGGGGTAGGCCTGCCCCTGTGCGCGCAGGGCGTCGAGCTTCTGCCGACGTTGGGCGATCAGGCGGTTCTCATCGAGCGCCGCGGTCTTTGCATCGGGCGTCTGCGGCGCATCGGAAGGCTTGTTGTCCGGGGAATTCATCAGGCTCAGAGTCCACTCTTGAGGCTGGCCTCGATGAACAGATCAAGATCGCCATCGAGGACCGCCTGTGTATTACCGACTTCAACACCGGTGCGTAAATCCTTGATTCGGGATTGATCCAGCACATACGAGCGAATCTGACTACCCCAACCGACGTCGGACTTGGCGTCTTCCTCCGCCTGTTTGGCGGCGTTGCGCTTTTGCATTTCCATTTCGTAGATCTTGGCCTTCAGTTGCTTCATCGCCGTATCCCGGTTCTTGTGCTGCGACCGGTCGTTTTGGCAGGCGGCGATCAGCCCGGTCGGCATGTGGGTGATCCGGATCGCCGATTCGGTTCGGTTCACATGCTGTCCACCGGCCCCGCTGGCGCGGTAGGTGTCGATCTTCAGATCCGCCGGATTGATCTCGACCTCGAAGGAGTCGTCGATCTCCGGGGCCACGAAGACCGCGGCAAAGGACGTATGCCGGCGGTTGCCGGAGTCGAAGGGGGACTTGCGCACCAAGCGGTGCACGCCGGTCTCAGTACGTAGCCAGCCGAAGGCGTATTCGCCCTCGAAGCGCACGGTCGCGCTCTTGATTCCGGCCACCTCGCCCTCCGAGAGTTCGATGATCTCGGTCTTGAAGCCCCGCCGTTCACCCCAGCGCAGGTACATGCGCAACAGGATGTTCGACCAGTCCTGCGCCTCGGTCCCGCCGGCGCCGGCCTGGATGTCCAGAAAAGCATTGGCCGGATCCATCTCGCCCGAGAACATGCGCCGGAACTCCAGCGCCTCGACCCGCTGGTTCAGCTTTTCCAGGTCGATCCGGATCGCCTCCACCGTCGCCAAGTCGTCGTCAGCCTCGGCCATTTCCAGCAGATCGTGGCTATCGGCCAGCAACGCCTCAAGTTCCCGGATATTGAGAACCACCGCCTCCAGTTGCGCGCGCTCCCGGCCTAAGGCCTGGGCGCGGTCCGGGTCATTCCAGATGTCGGGCGACTCCAGTTCACGCAGGGTCTCCTCCAGCCGCTCCTCTCGGACAGCGAAGTCAAAGATACCCCCTAAGGCCGTCCAGACGGCCTTTCAAGTCTGCAATTTGGGAGTAATACGGATTCAGTTCCATGATGACGGATCCCCGACGGCAAAGCCGGCAAGTATACCAAGTCCGCACCTATTTCCGCAGAATTGCGAACGATCAGGGTGCGGCTCGACCGACCCTGAGCGCATCCTTGATCCTGCCAGGGGGGCCAGTGCACCTTGAGCGCCGCCGCACCGCCTCAACGTCACGGGCGCTCCCGTCGACGCTCGAGGCGGGTGCCAGGACCCCCGCGCTGCCGCGACTGCACCGACGAAAGTCCGGCGTCAGCGGGCGGGGTGGTGGGCCTCGTGATCCGGTGCCTCATCGTGTGCCTCGGTGGCCCCGAGCGGGGTCCGCTCGCGCAGCTGCTCGCGTTGCTCGTCGGTGAGCAACTCGTGCATGGCATTACGCATCCGCACCTGTTCGGCCAGCATCGCGCCGTGGATCTCGGCCATCCGCCCGTGCATCTGCTCGACCGTCTCCGGATCCGGGCGATCCTGCGCCAGTTCGTCCATCAGATCCTCCCGCAGATTCATCATCTGCCCCATCCGCTCGTATTGCGCCGGGCGGTGCTCCTGCATCAACTCACGCAACTCGGCGCGCTGCTCGGCCGAAAGCATCTCCCGCATCGCATGCATCTCTTGCATCATCTGCATACCGGGACCCGTGCGCATGCCGGGACCCATGCCCATGCCCGGCATCATCCCCATGCCCGGCCCCATCCCCATGCCCTCACCCATCCCCATGCCGGGGCCCATGGTCCCGTGCTCCCTGTCCATCGCGCCGTGATCGTCGCCCATCATCCCGCCCAACTCCTGGGCCAGCGTGACGCCGGTACCGCCGGCACCCAATGCCAGGGCCAGCCCGAGTGCCAGCGCAGGTGCTTGCTTGCGTGCATTCATGGTCATCTCCTTGTATTGAACCGTTACAGGGAAGTTTCCCCGGATTTCGGACGCAGATCCCGCCTCAATCACGAAACCTTCCGCTGACTCGGGGCGGCGTTGGGTAGTGGCCCTCTCGGAGACGGGCTCACGAGTCGGGCTTGCGGTCCTGCAAATCTCGCTTGCGCCGTACGAATTCATCGTGTTCGATCTCGCCCCGGGCATACCGCTCTTCGAGAACCTCCAGCGCACTCTGGTTCCTTGCAGGGGTCTTGTCGACCGTGTTCCCGCCTTCGAAACCGCGAATGATCAATACGACCGCCACAACCACCAGACCCAGGATCAAGATCCAGAAGAGGAGCCCAAACCCATGGCCAAATCCATGCTCAAATCCATAACCATTCATCATCCAAGCCACCTTCTGTCATCCAATCATTGGCACAGGCACCGTCAGCGCCACCGCACACTGGATATCGACTCCGTTAAAGGACCGGCGTTCACCAAGGCCAAGCTATTTCAACGAGCCCAGGGTACCAGGGCACCCCCAACGGGAACCTGTCGATGCCATTACAAGGATGCAATCTCCGGGCTCGGCAGCCTCCGACCGGACCGGGCCCGGCGGGGTTCGGTCTGCGTCAGCGATCCGCAGCGTCAGACCTGGCCTGGAGGCACTGACCACAACGCGCGACTGCGACGCCAGAAACGGCGCCACTCGCTGCGCGTGACCCGCAGGCAGGCCGTGCCGGGGTCGTGAAGGCGCAGTTCGTCGACGGCGCCGGCGCGCAGGCGGCGGAGCTGGGGCTCGAGCACGTCGGTGACCAGGGTTGCCAACACCTCGTCGCCGCCACCCGGCGCCGAGACGCCGTCGCCGTCGGTCCGGACCAGGGCCTCGATGACGATGCGATCGGCCTCGGGCTCCAGCGGGTCCCCGGACCAGGGAATGTCCACCGCCTCGGCAAGCCAGTGGGCAATGCCGCCGCCCCCGGCGATGCGGCGCACCGCGGGTGCCTCCACCGGCGTGCCGGGCGACCAGAGCCACAGGCCGTGCACCGGAGCCCGTCCGGCGGCGGCGCGCTCCCGATTCACCGGGTGATCGAACCAGAGCATCTGGACCGCGTTGGCCAGAATCTGGATGCGCCGAGCCATCGGATCCTCGAGCCCGGGCATGCGCATCGGCTGCCCCAGGCCCATCGATGGGGGGCGTCCCGGCCAGTCCCCGCCGCCCTCGAGTTCCAGTTCCACGAGTCCCGGAACCGCCTCGTGCCAGGTCGCGCCAGCCTGTGCCAGATCGGGCTCGAGGACCGCACGCAGCGCGGTGCGCTCATCGGGTGTCCAGTCGTCCACCGGGCTTGCGATCAGGTCGGTCATGCCCACGGTCAGGGTCACCGGCAGGGCCAGCCAGCGCCGTCGCCCATGGCGACCCGGCCGGAACCCCAGATCGGCGGCCAGTTCCGCCTCCCATCCGCCGCTCGCGCTCGCGAGCAGACGGCCGCGTCCGAGCATCCGCGAAAGCGGGCCGGGGGTCCCACCCCGGGACACCAACGGCGCGAGTCGCCAGAGCCCAGGCACCAGGATCTCCACGGTTGTCCCCGGGTGGTTCACGACCCGGTGCTGCCCGGCATGCCGGTGCAGCGGCACGCCTTCAAGGATGGGTCTTCACGGGCTGGCCTTCACGGTTTGGGAGAATCGCGTTTCGGCAACGGGGGTTCGGCGTCGCCCTCATCGGTATAGGGAAAGCGGATGTGACCGTAGCGCAGGATCAGGATCGCCACCGTGATCATCAGAATGCCGACCGAGACCGCGAACATTTCCCAGAAATCCATCGCCTTCATGTCGATGATGATGTATCGGGCGAGGGCCACGATGGCGATGTACAGCGGCAGCCGCACCGGCAGACGCCCGGACTTCAGGTAGATGCCAACCATGGCCAGCACCTCGAGGAAGATGAACAACAACAGCAGATCCGCCAGCGTCACCTCCAGATTGCGGACCATGAGAGCGATTTCCTGAAGAATCGCGATCACCGTGGCCACTGCGATCACCCCGAGCACCGCCACCTCGGTGGTATGCAATGCCCTCTTGCCAAAGTCCTCGACCTGCATGAAGCCTCCGTGGTGTCCATCGACCTCCGGCCGCAACCGGCCGGAGGCTATTTGATACGCCTTTGCTCAAAAAAGCGCTACCCGCCCCGGGCAGTCGGGTCGCAACGGACAGGCGGTACCGACCGGCACCGGGTGGCAGCCACGTTTGCCGGGCTCGACGATCAGGGAGTGGAGCTCGTTCCGGGCCGCCACTTGCGGACCCCTCGTCTGGGCGCAGGGCCTCGTAGGGCGCGGGTCCACTACCGAACGCGGGTGGGCTTGGTCGGCGGCCGCCGCGGGTTTCGCTTGGGTGCGGCCCGTTCGCCCGGACGCTGGCCGGGACGCTTTCCAGTCGGCCGCGGCGGGCGCGGCATCGACAGCTCGACCGCCGCATACAGCGCGCGCACCTCGCGCGGATCCAGATCCCGGAAGCGGCCGGTCTTCAGGCTCCGGCCCAGTTCCACCGGCCCGTAGCGAATACGGATCAGGCGACTGACGGTGATTTCCACCGCATCCCAGAGGCGCCGGACCAGGCGGTTGCGCCCTTCGCTGACGGTCACATGGAACCAGTGATTGGCCCCCTCGCCGCCGGCGGATTTCAGGCTGTCGAAATGCGCGGGGCCGTCCTCGAGCTCGACCCCGTTGAGCAGACGCTGCTGAACCTCGTTCGGCACCTCCCCCAGCACCCGAACTGCGTACTCGCGCAGGATCGCGTGCGAGGGATGCATCAGCGCATGCGCCAGGGCGCCGTCGGTGGTGAACAGCAGCAGCCCGGAGGTATTCAGGTCCAACCGTCCGATCGACACCCAGCGCTGCCCCCGCAGCCGGGGCAGCGTCGCGAACACACTGGCACGACCCTCGGGATCCGAGCGGGTGCAGATCTCACCCTCGGGCTTGTGGTAGGCCAGCCACCGGTGAGCGCGTTCATCGCCGTGCACCAGGCGGCCCCGGACGTAGATCACATCCTCTGCGCTCACCTGGAGGCCCAGCGTCGCCACCCGCCCGTTGACATGGATCTCGCCGCGCTCGATCCAGCCCTCGATCTCCCGGCGCGAACCCAGACCTCGGGCAGCAAGGTACTTCTGCAAACGTTCTGCCATTTCAAGGCTCGCAACAGCTGTTTATGATGGCTGCCGACGATACACCAAAAGGACCTGCTGATGACCGATTCCTTGCTGTCGCTGCATATTGCCGTGCTCACCGTTTCCGACAGCCGCCAGCGGGCCGAGGACAGCTCCGGGACCGCGCTGGTGGAATTGCTCGAGGCGGCGGGCCATCGCCTCGCCGCGCGCGAACTCGTGCGCGACGACCGGTATGCGATCCGGGCGGTGATCTCGCGCTGGATCGCCGATGGCGACATCGACTGCATCCTGACCACCGGCGGCACCGGCATCACTGGCCGGGATGGCACGCCCGAGGCGATCGCCCCCCTTCTTGATAAGGAAATCAGTGGCTTTGGTGAGCTTTTTCGCTATCTCTCTTATGAAGAGATCGGCACCTCCAGCCTGCAATCCCGCGCGCTGTCGGGCGTGGCGAACGGCACGTTCGTGTTCGTGCTGCCCGGATCCCAGAACGCGTGCACGACGGCCTGGAACCGGATCATCGAGGCGCAACTCGATGCCCGCACCCGCCCCTGCAATCTCACCATGCTGATGCCCCGCCTGAAGGAATGAGGGCTTAGTCCTGTTGCTCGGTGTCGCGGCCGAACCAGACTTCGCACCCGCGCAGGATCAGCACGCCGAGCGTCAGTGCGAAGATGGCGCCGACCAGCGTGATCACCGTGGCGTTTTCCATGGTCTTCACGTCCACGACCAGCACGCGGGTCAGAGCCGTGATCGCGATGTAGACCAGGAAGCGGACCGACAGTTGGTTGGTCTTGAAGTAGATGGCGACCATCGCTGCCAATTCGATCAGCAGGAACAGCATCAGCACGTCGCCGAGCCCCGGCCCACCCTGGCCGACCACCGTGCCGACTTCGATGATCGTGGCCCAAAGAATCGCAAACCCGGCGATGAACAACAACACGATTTGAAAGGTCTGGGCCATCTTCAACCCAAAATGCTTACTCAGTGCAAAGGCTTTTTCCGACATGCGACAGGCATCCCGCTAGAACGTCCATTAAAAACCGGCCCGATAGGCACGCGGAAGCCGGCCGCCAAGGATCCTGGGCGTGGCCCACTTTCCTCCTCACACGTTTTTATCGTTCCCCCCGGGTTTATCGTTCCCCGGGGAGGAATATAGATGAAGATCTGGTGATTTGCGGTGAGAATGGAACCCGCAAGCGCGGGTAGGACTTTCTCAGGAGGACGATCCCGGGAACGCGTCGACTTCGGTCGCCGCGGGTTCCTGTACCGATGCCTCCGAGGGCGTGGGGGCCTCATCGGCGCCGGCAGCCGCGTCGGCCGGGTTCGGCCGCTCGCCGGACGCGGCCGGCGGATCGACCAGTTCGCGCAGCGCATCCAGCGGTGGCAATTCGTCGAGCCGACCGAGGCCCAGATCGTCGAGAAAGGTCCGGGTGGTCGCATACAACGCCGGACGGCCCGGGACTTCCTTATGCCCGACCACGTGCACCCACTCACGCTCGAGGAGGTTGCGCATGATCGGCGTACTCACCGCCACACCGCGAATCTCCTCGACCTCCGCGCGGGTCACGGGCTGGCGATAGGCGATGATCGCCAGCGTTTCCAGCAGCGCCCGCGACAGGCGCGAGGGCCGCTCCGGCTGCGCCGCCTGAACCTGAGCCGAATATTGCGCCCGCACCCGGAACCGATACCCACCGGCCGAGCGCACCAGTTCGACGGCGCGATCCTGATAGTGCGCCGCAAGCTGTTCCAGCGCGCGCTCGATCTCCGAACGCTCGACTGCACCCAGATCCACGCACGCGGCCAGAAGATCCCGTACGGGGATGGGTTCGGAGGCCGCGAACAACACCGCCTCGAGCACCCGTTCGAGCGTCTGGGTATCGGGGGCCTCGGACTCTCGGATCTCGAGCCCACGCGTCTCGTTACCGCCAGACGGCACCGTCATGCCTCGGTCTCCCGGCCCAACCGGCGCCGGACCTGCAGCGGTCCGAAGGCATCCACCTGAGCCCACTCCAGCAAGCCCCCCTTGCTGAGCTCGAGCACCGCCAAAAAGGCCACGACCACCCCGGGACGGCCCTCGGCCGGCAGCAGCAGGCTGACGAAGTCGACGAAACGATCGTGGCCGAGCACCTCGAGAATCCGGGTCATGCTCTCGCGCACGGACAGGGCCTCGGCGCTGATCTGGTGGTGCGCGCTCAGACTCGCCCGGCGCAACACCCCCACGAGGGCCTCCAGCAGGTCTTCCAGGGCCGGAGCGGGCAGCGGCGGCGAGGCCAGGGCTTCGTGCGACGCCTGGGCATGGAAACAGTCCCGTTCCAGGCGTGGCAGTGCATCCAGGCGCTCGGCCGCGGTCTTGAAACGCTCATATTCCTGCAGTTGCCGAATCAGCGCCAGCCGCGGGTCTTCCTCCGGATCGTCGTCGGCGCGCTCCGGCCGCGGCAGCAACAGGCGCGACTTGATCTCCGCGAGCAACGCAGCCATGACCAGGTATTCGCCCGCCAGATCCAGGCGCAGCGCCTGGATCACCTCGATGTACAGCATGTACTGCCGGGTGATCTCGGCAATCGGGATCGCGAGCACGTCCACGTTTTGACGCCGGATCAAATACAGCAACAGGTCCAGCGGACCCTCGAAGGACTCGAGAAAGACCTCGAGCGCATCCGGCGGGATATACAGGTCCAGCGGCAAGGCATCGAGCGGGCTGCCGTTCACCCGGCAGGACCATTGGGGATCGGCACCGTTGGTGTCGGCGTCGGGATGCGCGACAGGCGGCATCGTCTTCGCGTGGGCGGCGGCGCCCGTCACCGCCTGGCGCCTGCCGGCAGGATTTCCGGCCGAACCACATTCCCGGTCATCAGCATGGCCCGGTCATCAGCATGGCCCGGTCATCAGCGCAGCCCGGTCATCAGCGCAGCCCGGTCATCAACGTGGGTAGTCCAGGCCCATCACGCGACGCACCTCTTCGAGGGTCTCGCGGGCCTCTTCGCGGGCCGCATCGGAACCCTCGTTGATGATGCTGCGCACCAGGGCGGGATCGGCCGCATATTCGCGCGCACGTTCCTGAATCGGCGCCAGTTCCGCCAGCACGGCGTCGATCAACGGCCGCTTGCAGTCCAGGCAGCCGATGCCCGCTGAACGACAGCCTTCGGCCAGTTCGATGCGGGTGGTTTCGGGCGTGTAGACCTGGTGCAGGCCCCAGACCGGACACTTGTCCGGATCGCCGGGATCGGTGCGCCGGACCCGCGCCGGATCGGTGGGCATGGTGCGGATCTTGGCCTCGACATCGGCCGGCTCATCGCGCAGGCTGATCGCGTTGTTGTAGCTCTTGGACATCTTGCGCCCGTCCATGCCCGGCATCTTCGCCGTCGGCGTGAGCATCGCCTGGGGTTCCGGCAGGATGATCCGGCCGCCGCCCTCCAGGTAGCCGAACAGGCGCTCCCGGTCGCCCAGCGACAGGTTCTGCTGCCCCTCCAGCATCGCCCGGGCCACATCGAGGGCCTCGCCCTCGCCCTGCTCCTGAAACCGCTTGCGCAAATCCCGATAGCGGCGGCCGGTCTTCTTGCCCATCTTGTCGATCGCCGCCTCGGCCTTCTCCTTGAAACCGGGTTCCCGGCCGTAGAGGTGGTTGAAGCGCCGCGCGATCTCCCGGGTCACCTCCAGATGCGCGACCTGGTCTTCGCCGACCGGCACCAACCCGGCGCGGTAGGCCAGCACATCCGCACTCTGCAACACCGGATAACCGAGAAAGCCGTAGGTCGCCAGGTCCTTCTCGCGCAACTCTTCCTGCTGATCCTTGTACGTCGGCACACGCTCGAGCCAGGAGAGCGGCGTGAACATCGACAGCAGCAGATGCAGTTCCGCGTGTTCCGGAACCCGTGACTGCACGAACAGGGTCGCGGCGCTGGGACTGACTCCCGCGGCCAGCCAGTCGATGACCATCTCGGTCACGTGCTGCGCCAGGTCCCCCGGGTTCTCGTAATGGGTGGTCAGCGCGTGCCAATCGGCGACGAAGAAGAAGCATTCATAGCTGTGCTGGAGTTCCAGCCAGTTCTTCAGCACCCCGTGGTAATGGCCGAGATGCAGGCGCCCGGTCGGGCGCATGCCGGACAGCACGCGTTGATTCATTCCCTGATTGTTGCTCACGGCAAAACCCTTTTCGAGTGGCTCATACAGTGCCCGTAGCGGCGCACGTCACTGGAAGAAACGGTACAAGAAAGGCGTTCCAGAACCCACCTTTCAGGACCTCGGCAGATCGACACGTCGACGGCGTCCGGCCCCGGCCGGCATCAGAGCGTCGGGCCTTCATTAAAACATGCCGCCGGCAACCCCGAACACCAGGGCCAGCAGCAGCGCCGTGCGATCCTGCTCGTTGATATACAGACGGCCCGCCTCCATACGCAGGCTGCTGACGAACCGATCGTCCTCGCTCAGCACCCAGTCCTGAGCGGCCGCATCTTCCAACAATCGATGCAGGATCTTTGCGGTGTCCGTGTCGGTCCGCGACTGCGCCTGCAACACCCCGGACAGCGGATCGATGAAGTCCCGTGCCAACTCCAGATCCAGATCCAGAGTCAGGTTCTCCAGCGGCGCGCGAGACCATTGCTCGGGATCGCCCTGCAGACCCGCATCCAGATGCGCCCACAGGCGTTTTCCGGCGGCATCGTCCAGGCGGAACGTCGCCTGGACCGTGGGCTCGTGCACGATCAGGTTCTCGATGGCCTCGAACAGGATTCCCAGGACCAAGCCGGTGCGGGCGTCGGGTTCCAGCGCCAGTGCACGAACGTCATCCAGATCCTCGATCACGCGCAACACGCTGGGTCGGTGCCAGTTCAGTGCGTTGAGCGAAAGGTCCAGCGACCCCAGTTCGGCGTCCCCGGAGCGCACCGCATCCATTCGCAGCCGCAACAGGCTGTCGAGCCGGCGCGCGGTGGAATTCTGGGAGGCGCTGGCGCGCAGAAAATCGGCGGTCACGGGCTGCGCGTCGCCACGCTCCAGACGCACGGTGGACGCTCCCAGGCTGATGTCATAGTCCGGCAGACGGTCATAGCTTCCCTCTGGACCGGGATGAATCAACAACCCCTGATGCAATTGCTCCAGATGCAGTCGGGCAACCCCCTCGGTCCAGGTCGCAGCCGGTGTATCGAAACTCAGCACCAGGCGTTCGGGCGAATAGGCCAGGCCGCCCTGGCCCGCCGCGAGCGCCAACGTACGCTCAGGCGCGGGATTCACCCCCGGCCAGGCAATTCGGATCGGCTGGGTCGACCAGCGTGAACTGACACCGCCACCCAGCCCCAGCCAACTCTCGGCGCGCGGCCGGCCCTGTGCCAACGCATCCCCCCAGAGGGCCGATACCGTGCCGACGATGGGCTCGCTCGCCAGCCGACTGCGTGCCGTCGCGCCCAACAGGCGGTGATGGATGGAATGCTCCAGCCGCAACTCGACGTCCAGATCGTCGCCCTGGATTTGCAGCACACTGGCAGCCTGGGCCCGGTAGTGTCCACGCTGGTACTCGACCACTTCGTGGGTGATACGGACATCGCCCAGCCGAGCGGTGCGGGGTTCCTGCAGGGCGGCGTCCACCTGCATGCCGACATAGATCGGCCACAGCGCCGCCCCCACGATCAGGAAACTTGCCAGGATCAAAATCTTGCGCACTGCACTCTCCTGAGAAACCGGTTGCGGCTTCTCATGTCCGCAGGAAGGGAAGCCCCACCCCGAAGGTGATGGCGTCCATGAAGAAGGCATACACCGGCCCGATCAACGCGCCGAGCAGACCGGTGATCAACAGGATCAGGACAAGGACCAGTCCGTAGGGCTCGATTCGCTCGTACCGGTGCGCGATCGGTCGCGGCAGCAGCCCCGCCACGACCCGCCCGCCATCCAGCGGCGGCACCGGGAGCAGGTTGAGCACCATCAGCAACACGTTGATCGCAATGCCGGCCATGCCCATGGTGACCATGGCCATGCTGAGGGTGTTATCGAGCAGCAGACCCAGCTGGATCAACAAACCCCACCCAAGGGCCATCAGTAGATTCGCCAGCGGGCCGGCGGCCGCGACAATGGCCATATCGCGCTGCGGCCTGTGCAGATTACGCGTATTCACCGGTACCGGCTTGGCCCAGCCAAACACGAAGGGCGGCGCCGGCGTCAGCGAACTCAGGACCAACAGCCCAACGGGCACGGCGATCGTGCCCACCGGATCGATGTGTTTCAGGGGATTCAAGGTCAGGCGCCCGAGCATCGATGCCGTGGTATCGCCGAGCATCCGGGCCACATACCCATGCGCGGCCTCATGAACGGTAATGGCAAAAAGCACCGGCACCGCCCAGATGGCGATGGTCTGAATCAGGGAATCCATCAGCGCAGTATACCCAACGCCGGTTTCTTCCTTGTATTACCGTCCAATCGTGGCAGGACCGCTGCGGGCCCGCTCGGGTGGAAAGGAGCCCGCTCTTGTGGGAAGAAGCCTGCTCTTGGGATAAGGGGTATGGGTCATCGCAGAACGCGTCGGTGTTCAGCCCAGGAAGTCCACCGCACCCAGACCATGCCGTACGACCTCCGGCGTCGGTCCGGTCAGGTCGATCACCGTGGTCGCCTCCAGCGTGCCTGCGCCACTGTCGACGACGGCATCGACCTGCGAACCCAGGCGATCCGCGATTTCCCAGGGTTCGCTGAGCGGGTGCGGATCCCCGGGAAGTTGCAGGGTCGCCGACATCAGCGGCGCGCCGAGCCGCTCCAGCAGCATCTGCACCACGCCGCTGGCCGGGACACGCAGGCCGACGGTCCGCCGCTTCGGATGCTGCAACCGCCGCGGCACCTCCCGGGTGGCCGGGAGAATGAAGGTATACGGGCCGGGGGTCAGGGTCTTCATCAGCCGGAAGGCCGGATTCCCCACCTTGGCGTAGGTGCCCAATTCGGAGAGGTCCCGGCACAACAGTGTCAGGTGATGGTCTTCATCGACCTGACGCAGGCGCCGGATCCGTTCGGCGCCGGTCTTGTCACCGATCATGCAGGCCAGCGCGTAACAGGCATCGGTGGGCAGCGCAATCACCGATCCCTGCTCCAGGACGGCGAGCACCTGCTGAACCAGGCGCGGTTGGGGATTTTCCGGATGGATCGCAATGACACTCATGGGGGAAGACCGTGCGGGATGTAACCGCGCAGTATAGCAAAGGCCATATCGGTATAATGCCGCCGAGGACGCGGCCTTGAGTTCTCGACGCCCGGGGTTATCCACGTCCCGGCGGTGCCCGCAGCACGTGTGGAGCGTTCGATCACAGGGGGTTGGCATGCATTACATGATCATGGGGCTGGACACCGCGGACAGCCTCGAACGGCGGCTCGCCGCTCGACCGCAGCATCTGGCCCGACTCGAGGCCCTGCGCGACGCCGGACGGCTGGTCCTGGCCGGGCCCTTTCCCGCCATCGACAGCCCGGATCCGGGGCCGGCCGGATTCACCGGAAGCCTGATCGTCGCCGAGTTCGTTTCTCTCGAGGCGGCGCAGGCCTGGGCCGATGCCGAACCCTACCTGGCGGCCGGAGTCTACGAAGAGGTGCTCGTACGCCCGTTCAAGCGCGTGTTGCCTTGATCGCTCCGACTCGTGCGCCCGCCTCACCGATCCCGAATCCTGGAGACCCCGTGTTGATGAAGATTGCCAGAACCGTTCCCCCATCCCTGGGTGTCAGCCCCCCGTTTCTGGGCCTCGGTCTCAAGTTGCCGGTCGTTATTTCCGTGTTGCTGGCCGCCACCATCACACTGACGGCGTGTGGGTCCTCCTCGGAGCCGGAGGGGACGCCGCCCATCGGGACCGCCGAGACGCTGGTCATCGTCGGCGGCACACCGATCACCCGCACGGACGTCTTCGCCCATGTCGGTCATGACGACCCGATGCAAGGCCCCAGCGATGGCCACCGCATCGACCATCAAGACACCGACAATGTGCTGGAGGAGTTGATCAATCTCGAATTGCTGCGCCAAGAGGCCGTGACCCTGGGCATCGATCAGGAACCGGATGTGCGCATGATCCTGCGCAGTATCGAAACCAACCTGCTGGCCTCGCAGGTGATCGAACGCAAGACGGCCGAATTGCAGATCTCCGACGCCGCAATCGAGGACGAGTACGCCAGCCAGGTCGCGCAATTTGCGCAGACCGAATACCGGGCCCGGCACATCCTGGTCGCCACGCAACCGGAGGCGGAGGCACGGATTGCCGAACTGAACGAAGGCGCGGCCTTTGCCGAACTGGCCACCGCGCACTCGCAGGATGGTTCCGCTACCAAGGGTGGCGACCTGGGCTGGTTCCCTCCTGAGCGAATGATTCCCGCCTTCAGCGCCGCCCTGATGACGCTGGAACCTGGAAGCTACACGCCGGAACCGGTCGAGACCGAATTCGGCTGGCATGTGATTCAACTTGAGGCGACCCGCGACGCCCCGGTCCCGCCACTGGAGGCCGTGCGCACCCAGATCGAGGAGATCCTGCAGACACGGGCTCTGCGCGCCTATCTCGAAGATCTGCGCAGCGCCACGACCGTGACCTACCCCACCCGCCCGGCCCAATAAGCCCGTCCGGCCCAACCGGCCCAATAAGAAAGCCCTCTCACTCGGCGGCGGGCATACCCTCGAGCAACGCGTCGAGCGCAGCGGCTCCCAGCACGGGCACACCCAAGGCCTCGGCACGCGCAACCTTGGAACCAGGGTCCGCACCGGCAATCACTGCGGTGGTCTGGCGTGATACGCTGCCGGTCACCTTGGCCCCCAGCGCCTGTAACCGGGCGCTGGCCGCCTCGCGGGTCATCCCCTGGAAACTGCCGGTCAGCACATAACGGCGGCCGGCCAGCGGCTGCTGCCGGGCCGTGGGCCGCTCGCCCTCCGGCCAATGCACACCGGCCGCCTGCAACGCCGCGATGACGTCGCGGTTGTGCGGCTCGGCGAAGAACTGCGCGACATGGCGAGCCACCACCGGCCCGACGTCCCGAAGGGTTTCCAGGTCCTCGACCGAGGCCTGCATCAGCGCCTCCAGGGCCCCGAAGTGGTCCGCCAGCGCGCGGGCGGTGACCTCGCCGACCTCCCGGATGCCGAGCGCGTAGATGAATCGGGCCAGCGTGGTCTCCCGCGCTTCCACCAGCGCCGCCTCGAGGTTGCGCGCGGACTTGGGACCGATGCGCTCAAAGCCTTCCAGCGTGGCCGCATCAAGGGCAAAGAGCTCCGCCGGATGGTGCACCGTTCCGGAGGTCACCAGCTGCTCGATCAGGCGCTCACCGAAGCCCTCGATATCCAGCGCCTTGCGCGAGACGAAATGGCGCAGGGCCTCGCGGCGCTGCGCCGGGCACACCAACCCGCCGGTGCACCGGACCACCGTCTTACCCTCCTCCTGTTCGATCCGGGAGTGGCATTCCGGACAGGCCCCCGGCAGTTCGATCGACCGGGTGTCCGGTGGGCGCTCGCCGCCGGCGCGGCCGACCACCTCCGGGATCACGTCCCCGGCGCGACGCACCACCACGCGGTCCCCGATGCGAATGTCCTTGCGCGCGACCTCGTCCATGTTGTGCAAGGTCGCATTGCTGACCATGACCCCCGCCACCAATACCGGATCCAGGCGCGCCACCGGCGTCAGGGCGCCGGTACGCCCGACCTGGAAGTCCACGGCCAGCAAGCGGGTCGTGCGCTCCTCGGCCGGAAACTTCAGCGCGAGCGCCCAGCGCGGCGCCCGGGCCACGAAGCCCATCTGCTCCTGGTCCGCGCGGGCGTCGACCTTGAACACCACCCCATCGATATCGTAGGGCAACCGATTGCGCCGGGCCGCGAGGTCGTCGAAATAAGCTAGCGCGCCTTCGGCCCCACGAACGCACGCCCGTTCCGGACAGACCGGCAGGCCCATGGCCTCGAACCAGTCGAGCACTGCCGATTGGGTCTCGGGCAAGGGGTACTCGCCCACCCAACCCGGACCGTAGGCGAAGAAACTGAGCGGCCGGCGGGCGGTGATAGCGGGGTCGAGCTGGCGCAGGCTGCCGGCCGCGGCATTGCGGGGATTCATGAAGCCACGCTCGCCGGCCTGCTGCAGCCCGGCGTTCAGCACCTCGAAATCGCGCCGGCGCATGAACACCTCGCCGCGCACCTCGAAGCTCTGGGGCCAACCCGTCCCGGTGAGCGCCAAGGGGATGGCCCGCACGGTGCGCACGCTCGCGGTCACATCCTCGCCCGTCGCGCCATCCCCGCGGGTGGCTGCCTGAGCCAGTCGGCCCGCTTCGTAGCGCAGACTGATCGCGAGCCCATCGAGCTTGGGTTCGGCCATGTAGGTAATCGGGGAATCGCGCTCCAGGCGTTCGCGCACCCGGCGATCGAAGGCCTGGACATCCGCCGGCGTGAAGCCGTTGTTCAGGGACAGCATCGGCAACCGGTGGCGCACCGGCGCAAAGCCCGCGACCGGCATGCCGCCCACCCGTTGGGTCGGTGAATCCGGGACCACCAGTTCCGGCATTTGCGCCTCCAGCCGCTGCAACTCGGCGAAGCGCTGGTCGTATTCGGCGTCGCTGATCGCCGGGTCGTCCAGCACGTAGTAGCGCCGGTCGTGGTAGGCGATCTCCGCGCGCAAGGTCGCGGCCCGGCGGGCGGCGTCCGCCACCCCCGATTTCGCCACCCTCGACCCTGGGTTCACGGCAGAGCCTTGCGCCGCAACAGGTCCGGACGGTGGCGCAGCAACCACTGGTTCATGTCCTCCCGCATGTGAGCCAGGGTCTGATTGGTCGCCGTGGATTGCTGTCGATCGAGGATACTGCCCCCGAGATCACGGGCCAGTACATGGCTGGTTTCCAGGAAGGCCTCGAAGGCCCGATGCGGCTGTTCGCAGGCATGCACCTGCAGGAACAAGGTGAGCCCGGGGGTCATCAGATCGGCGCGGTCGGATTCGGTGAGGGTGCCCGGGGCGACCATGTTGGCCACGCTGAACAGGGGCTCTCGGGAGTCGGTTTCGTCCGGGTCGAAGTAGTGATAGATCGACATCTCCCCGAGTCGGAGTCCGGCACGCTCCAGTGAGGCGCCCAGGGCCACCCCGGTGAACGGCCGCTGGCGCGGCGCCACCACGTGCAGCACCAGGATCTTGTCCTTCCCCGGTGCCTGTGCCTTGGGATTGCGCCCGACCACACGCGGCTCGGAGACACTCTCGAAGTGGCTGTCGCCGCGTGACGGCGGCGCCGTCGTCGCCGTTGTCGCTGGGCCGTCCTGCGGTGCCTTGACCGCGGGGGGGGCCGACGACCGTCCGGCCAGGCCCTTTTTCAGTTCCGTGATCAGTGCGGCCAAACCCGAACCCGCGCGTCCGACGGACAACCGAAGTTCGGATGCGCGCGGCCCTGCGCGCCGATGGGCCTTTGGATGAACGTCGCCCTCAGCCGAGTTCGGTGTCGGGGGTGAATCGCGATCCCCACGCGCATCGGGGGCCGAAGGCATATCCGGCTCGACCGCACGGACAGGGTCGGATGCCACAGCGGATGACGCCGAACCCGGCGCAGATTCCCGTTCGACCTCGAGGGACTCGCCGAACACCCCGGCCTCGCCGAGCGTGGGTTCGATTTCGGGATCGTCCCGATAGGCCCGGATATGCACCACCGCTTCGTCACCCCACGCGTCCTCCGCGGCCTGGCGCTCGCGCAGACCGCGACTGCGCATTCGATGCGTGATCCAGATCCCGGCGATCAGGATTCCCCCCAGAAACAACAAGCTGATCCGCAACCAATCCACAACACAGTCCTCGTCTTTGGTCAGGCCTCGACCAGTTCTACAGCGGCGTCGATATCCACACTGACCAGGCGCGACACGCCCGGTTCGTGCATGGTAACGCCGATCAACTGTTCTGCCATCGCCATCGTGGTCTTGTTGTGGGTGATGAAGATGAACTGGATGTGCTCGGACATCTCCCGCAGCAGGTCGCAGAACCGGGTGACATTGGCCTCGTCCAGCGGCGCGTCGACTTCGTCGAGCATGCAGAAGGGCGCCGGATTCAGTTCGAAAATCGCAAAGACCAGGGCCACGGCGGTCAGGGCCTTCTCGCCGCCGGACATCAGATGGATGGTCGACAGGCGTTTCCCGGGCGGGCGCGCCATGATCGTCACCCCGGTGTCGAGCAGATCCTCCCCGGTCAGGTCCAGGCGCGCCTCGCCGCCGCCGAACAGGCGCCGGAACTTGCGTCCGAGCCCCTCGTTGACCTGATCGTAGGTCTGCCGGAACAGCGCGCGGGTCTCCCGGTCGATCTTGTGCATCGCCTCTTCCAGCGTGGCGAGTGCGGTCACCAGATCGTCGTGCTGCGCCTGCAGGTACTGGCTGCGCTCGATCAGGCTCCGGGCCTCCTCGATCGCGGCCAGGTTGATCGGACCCAACCGCTCGATGCTTCGGTCCAGCGCGGCGATGGCCTCCTCCCAGATTGGAATCGTGGCCTCCGGGGCCAGATTCGCACCCAGGGATTCGGCCTCGAAGCCACTCTCCTGCAATTGTCCGGACAGCGTCTCCTGTTGCACGCCGAGTTCGGCCAGGTGCAACCGACGCTGCTCGCAATCGCCGCGCCCCTGTTCCACCCGCACCGCATGTTCGCGCAGGTCGCTGGCCAGTTGCCGAAGGCGCTGATCGCACGCCTCCAGCGCCGCACGCGCATCGGACAGCACCGTATCAAGCCGTTGGCGCTGCTCGAGCTGGTCCTGCAACTCGCCCCGCCAGCCATCCAGCGGTGCCAGACGTCCGGTATGCGCGTCGCGCAGCCGCTCCAAGCGTTCCCGGTCCTCGGCCTTCTGCTGCAGCAAGCGCTGCAGATGCCCCTGATCCAGGGCCAGCCGATGCCGAGCCTCCTGCAGACCGCGTTGCGCACGGGCGTCCTGTTCGCGGACCTGCTGGGCGCGCTGGCGCGCGCGCTGCTGCTGCTCCTGGGCCTGTCGATTGCCCGCGTCCAGCGCCGCCTTGTCCCGGTTCAGTGTCTCCAGCCGGGCAAGGGCCTGATTGCGCTCGGACAAGGCCTGGTCACGCTGCTCGGTCGCCTGTGCGATCTCCGCTTCGAGTTCCGCAATGTCCTGGGTCAGGCGCCCGCGGCGTTCGTCCGCCTGCTGGTTGCGCTCGCTCAGCCGTTGCAATTGCCCCTCCAGGCGACTGACCTCGCGGTGGCTTTCGCGCAGACCGGCCTCCGCCTGCTCGCGGTCTCCCTCGAGCTGGTGCAGGGCCTCCCGGCGGGTGTCCAGCGAGGCCGCCAGATCGATCCCTCGCTCCTGCAGTTCCTCCGCCTCCTGTTCCAGGCTGCGTTCCAGGCGCAAGCGCTCGATCACCCCCTCCACCTGCCGGTCGACGGTGCGATGGCACAACCACCCCGCCCCCAGCCAGGTGCCTTCCGGAGTGATCACGCTCTCGCCCTCGGCACAGGCGGCCAGCCGCTGCTGGGCCGCGGTTAGCGACTCCGCGCACACCACCCGGGCGAGTTGCATCCGCAGGGCATCCGGCGCGCGGATCCGGGCGGCCAACGAATCGGCGGGGAACGTGCAGGCCATTGGCACCGGATCCAGCGCCCGAAAAGCCGCCGCCGGCAGCTGCCTGGGCAGTGGCGCGAGATCCATCGGCACGGCCTCGAACCAGGCCCCCAGGACCACCTCCACGGCCGCTTCCCAACCCGGGTCGACATCGATTTGGGCCGCAATGCGCAATGCCGGATCCAGACCCTGCTCGGCGGCCCACTGGGCAAAGCGCTCGCGATCCTCATCTTGATCGAGGCCGGGCAGGATCTTCAGCGACGCCAGACGCCCGGCGATCTCCTGAGCGCGACGCTCCAACCCGTGCGCCACCTCCTGTTCCTGCTGCAGGGTCTCACGCTGACCGGTCCAGGCCTCACGCAGGGCCACCTGGTGCTGCTGCAAGGCCTCCTGACTGCCAATGGCGACCTGCAGTTCCTCCTCGGCCCGCGCCACCGCCACCCCGTCATCCGCCGGGGGCAGGCGCTCGCGCTCGGCCTGCACCCGCTCGCGCCGCTGCCGGGCCTGCTGCAACAGCTGATCGGCGTGGTCCATTCGCGTCCGGGCGAGTTGGGCCTCTTGCTGCGGTTCGGCCATCGCCTGATGCCATTGGGCCAGGGCCTCGCGCGCCGCGTGCCAGGCCTGCTCGGCGAGCTCGGCGGCCGCCTCGGTCTGTTCCAGCGCCTCGGAGGCCACTGCGCACTCCAGTTCCTGTGCCTCGATGGCGGCCAGGGCCGTGCGCGCGGCATCCTCGGCGGCGACCGTCGCCTGCTCGGACTCCCGAATACGGTGCTCCAGTTGCGCCTGTTCTCGGGCCTCGCGCTGCAATTCGGCCTCCGCGTGCCGGATCGACTGCTCCAGCCGGGAGACATTGGCCGAGACCTCGTAGAAGTTCGCCTGCGTGGCCTGCAGGTCCTGCTCGAGAGCATTGCGGTGCAGCCGCTGCTGCTCGGTTTCGGTCTCCTTTTCCTGGGCCCCGGCCTGGAGTCGCGCCAGGGCGGTCTCTGCCGCGACCAGCGCCTGATGTTCCGCGGCCAGCCGCGCCTCCTGCACGCGCAAACGCAGCAGCACCAGCTCCGCGCGGCGCTGGCGTCGACTCGCCGCCAGTTCCTGATAGCGCTCGGCGGTCTCGGCCTGGCGGGTCAGCTTGCCGGCTTGTCGATCGACCTCCTGGCGGACATCCTCCAGTCGCTCGAGATTCTCCCGGGTGTGACGGATGCGGGTTTCGGTCTCCCGGCGGCGCTCCTTGTATTTCGAGATGCCGGCCGCCTCTTCCAGATAGACTCGCAACTCCTCCGGGCGCGCCTCGATCAGCCGGGAGATCATGCCCTGCTCGATGATCGCGTAGCTGCGCGGCCCGAGGCCGGTGCCGAGAAAGAGATCGGTAACGTCGCGTTTGCGCGCGCGCTGACCGTTCAGGTAGTACTTCGACTGACCGTCCCGGGACAGTGCGCGCCGCACCGAGATTTCGGCATAACTGCGGTACGCGCCGCCGAGGCGCCCCTCGGAATTGTCGAAGAACAATTCGATACTCGCCTGCCCGACCGGCTTGCGCGAGGCCGAGCCATTGAAGATCACGTCCTCGCTGGAATCCCCACGCAGGTGTTTGGCCGAGGATTCCCCCATCACCCAGCGCACCGCGTCGATGGTATTGGATTTGCCGCAGCCGTTCGGGCCGACCACGCCCACGCGGTTGCCCGGCAGGACCAGGGAGGTCGGGTCGACGAAGGACTTGAAGCCGGCCAGTTTGATTCGGGCGAGTCGCACGGTGGGGGTGGGGCCTGGTGAGAACAACGGGTAGAATCATACGCAGGCGGGCACCGGTAAAGCCACTGGGGACTCGAACGGGGGCAAGGCGACCGCGTAGCGCATCGGTTACCGCGTGCCGTGGCCACCGAACCCAGCCCCGGCCGCCGACAAACCTTCCGCCCACGCGCAGTCCGCCACTTCACCGTTCGCTGCACCCGATATCCGCAGGCCATTGACCAGAAGGACCCTTCATGCCCAGCCAGCCCAGCAAGATCCTGGACCATTTCCCCAATCCGCAGCCGGAACGGGATTTCACCATCCACATCCGGATCCCGGAGTTCACCTGCCTGTGCCCAGCCACCGGACAACCGGATTTCGCCGAACTGCACCTGCAATACGTGCCGGAGGGCCGCTGTGTGGAGTTGAAATCCTTGAAGAATTACGTCTGGTCCTACCGCAACGAGGGGGCCTATCACGAGGCGGTGACCAATCGGATCCTCGACGACCTGGTATCGCTGCTGCAACCGCGATTCCTGCGCCTGACCGCAGACTTCAACGTGCGCGGCGGGGTGTACACCCAGGTGGTCGCCGAACACCGCGCCGCGGGCTGGGTAGCCCCGGCGCCGGTGATCCTGCCGCCGCCCGCGCGGGCCTGATCGGTTCAAATGCCGGCCGATACTCGAGCACGCGTCGCACGACCCCGGGACAACGCCTGTGATTCGACACCACATCGGCATCGATCTGGGCACCTCCGGCCTGCGTGCCGCGGTGCTCGATGCCACCGGTATGCCGGTCGCGCAGCTGCATGAACCCATCCCTGCGGCGCAGCGCCGCGGGGATCGCAGCGAACAGGATCCTGAACTCTGGTGGCAGGCCGTCCGCCGTCTGCTCCAACGCCTCGCCCACACCCTCCCCCGGGCACCCGTGGCCATCGCCGTGGATGGAACCTCCGGCACCTTGCTGACCATGAATGCGAATGGTCGACCGTTCGGTCCGGCGTTGATGTATGACGACGCCCGGGCCGGGGTCCAGGCGGAAACCCTGCGCAGGATTGCACCGCAGGCGAGTGCCGCTCATGGCGTCAGCACCTCCGCGGCCCGGTTGCTGTGGCTGCGCGACCAGGGACGGCTGGCAGGTGTTGCGCGGGTGTTGCATCAGGCGGAGTGGATCGCCGGCCGCTTGCTCGGGCGCTACGACCACGGCGACGAGAACAATGCCCTGAAACTCGGGTATGACCCGGTGCTGCGATGCTGGCCCACCTGGTGGTGCGATGAACTCGGTCCACTGGTGCGTTTGTTGCCCCAAATCGTACCGGCGGGGACAGCCCTTGGCGTCATCGCGCGCGCGGTCGCCCAGGACACGGGGCTGCATCCGCAGAGTCGGATCATCGCCGGTACCACCGATGGCATTGCCGGCTTTCTGGCCACCGGCGTGCGCGATCCCGGGCTTGGGGTCACCAGTCTCGGCAGCACACTGGTGCTCAAGCAACTGGCGGATCGACCCCTGTTCGACCCGTCTGCAGGCATCTACAGTCACCGCATCCTCGGCCACTGGCTGGTGGGTGGGGCCTCGAACACCGGCGGAGCAGTGCTGGCCCGGTATTTCACCGCCGAGCGCATCGAGGCCCTGAGCGGCGCCATCGATCCGGAACAGGCTTCGGGACTGGATTATTATCCGCTCGTGCGCCCAGGCGAGCGATTCCCGATCAGCGACCCGCACCTGCGCCCGCGCCTGAAGCCGCGGCCCTCCGAAGACCACGTGTTCTTGCAGGGCTTACTGGAGGGGATCGCACAGATCGAGGCCGCAGGGTACGCGCGGCTTGCGCGCATTGGTGCGCCGCCGGTCACCGCCATCGTCAGTGTCGGTGGCGGCGCCGCCAATCCGCAATGGCGGGCACTGCGTGCCCGGATTTGCAGGGTGCCGGTCTACCCGGCCGAACACGAAGCGGCCGCCCATGGGGCCGCCCTGCTGGCGCAGCAGGGCACTCGCTCCGAGACGTCCTGAAGGCCAGCCCCACACGGCCCGCCCCCGCGCAGCGCCCGGACGCCGTGCAGACCCGGGGCCCCGGGCCGGTATTACGTTCAGGCGTGGCCGGCACTCGAGGCATCGTGGCGCGCCGTATGCAGGGAACGCAGGGCCTCTTCGAGGACCTCGCGGGCCAGGTGCCGGCTCATCTCGGGATCCGCGGGGATCATCTCCGTGCGCACCGCCATGGCCATGGCCAGCGCCTGGAGCACATCTCCGTTCAAGGTGTCGCCGAGCTGAGCAATTTCATGATTGACCGTCTCCAAGACCCGATCGAGGATCTGTTGGACGTGCGTGGTGGAACCGGTTTCCGGGTGCAGGCGAAACTCGAAGGAAATGGCATCCCCGGCCGGTGTCGTGAACTCGTACGGAAGGTGATTCATGTTTCTTCTCCTGATTCTCGGAAGAGGGGCGAAGTCATGCGACGGCCGGGGCACGTACCATCAGCATGTAGTTGATCCCTTCATAGCGCGTCAGGCGCATGCGCCGGTGCCACGGATTCACCGCAACACCGGATCGTGCCACGATCTGGTAGCCCACTGCCTCCAGGGGACGCGTCAACTCCTTCGGACGCACGAAACGGCGCCACTGATGGGTCCCGCGCGGCAACAGCCGCCAAACGTACTCCGCACCAAGAATGCCTGCAACATAGCTGGCAACGGTCCGGTTCAAGGTCGCCAACACCAGGAATCCGCCGGGCCGAACCTTCGCGATGCACTGGCCGAGAAAAGCCTGTGCATCGGTCACATGTTCGATCACCTCCATGTTCAGAACCACGTCAAAATCCGAGTCGGCCAGGGCGTCCAGGGCCGCGTAGCGGTAGTTTAGCGCCAGCCCGCTGCCCTTGGCGTGCTGCCGGGCCACGTGAATATTACGCGGTGTCACGTCGATACCCAGCAGGGAGGCCCCGTGACGGGCGAGGCTCTCCGACAGGATACCACCGCCGCAGCCCACATCGAGGAACCGCAGACCCTGCAGCGCCTGCGGTTCCTCAGAATTGAGGCCTAGCTCTCGGGCCAACTGCTGTACGATCCAGCGCGTTCGCACCCGGTTCAACACATGCAAGGGCCAAAACGGACCCTGCTCGTCCCACCAGGTTTCGGCCAGCCGCTGATACCGTGCGACCTCCTCGGGATCCACGCTGGAGGCCTGGATCGCATCGGGTTCCTGCATGAAACACACTCCAGTTGCCGGGGGCCCGTGCCGGGGCTCAATGGCCCCTTGGGGGCCGTGCCGAAGGTTTCATCCAGCGCCTGGCAGCAGCGTTCCGAACTGGCCAGAGCGCCGACCCCTGCAGCGCATCGCCCGGAGTCGCCCCCCGGTTGATTCGAGCGGCTGGGTCCAGCGAACCTTCACCATGGGGTTATCGACTCCTCAGGCTTTCGGCCCCTGCGCTCGGCGTTAGTTCAGGGAAAAAAGCCGCGCACTGTCCGACGGCGCGTGGTCTCGGCGGTGGACTGCGCCCCCCTCAGATCGGTACCGTAGGCCCAACAAGCCGCCAAGGAGAGCCCTTTGTCAAGAGTCCTGTTCCCCCCTACGGGCAGCCGGTGGCTGCGTCCTGGGCTGGCCGGCCTTCTGTTGATCCTGCTGATGCTGCCCATCGGGACGATGGCGCAGGATCCGCGCCCCGACAACGAGACACTCCAGGCCCTGATCCAGGCCCTGGAAGACCCCGAGATTCGTGCCGGCCTGCTCAAGGCGCTCCGGGAACGCACTGGCGAACCGGCCAACGGCGGGGCCAACGAGGGGACCGTCGAAACACCGCCGGCAGCCGATCCCGAGACGGTCACCCTGCCGCGTCAGGTGGCTCAGTTCACGCAACAGGCCGCCGAGGGTACGGTGGCCGAACTCCGCCGCCAGGGGGCCTTGTTGGGTGAGGTGGCCGCCGGTCTGCAGGAGATGGATTGGGCTGCCTTTGCGCGCGTCGCACTCGATCTGATCCTACTGATGGCCGTCACCGTCGGCATCTTCTGGCTGCTGCGCCGCAGCGTCCGAAGTCTGTATGGGGCGCTGGATCGCTGGGCACTCGGCTCCACCCGCACCATCGCACTGTTTCGCACCGTGCCCGCGGTGATTCTGGCCGCGGCGATCGATCTGCTGGTGGTGCTGCTGGCGTGGCTGGTCGGCTACGGCCTGGCGCTGTTCGTGTTGTCGGGCACCGCGACAATGGCCACCCAGCATGCGCTGTTCCTGAACGCCTTCCTGCTGATCGAGGTCATCAAGGCCGTATTGCGGCTGCTGTTCGCCAATCGCTACGCGGGGCTGCGTCTGGTGCCGTTGACCGGCGAGGAGGCGGCCTACTGGAATGCCTGGCTGGCCCGGTTAGTCGGCTTCATCGGATACGGACTGCTGTTTCTCGTCCCCGTGGTCCATCACCACATCGCGCCGGCCGCCGGCCGTTCGATGACGCTGCTGGTGCTGCTGGTCGCGTTCAGCTACGCGCTCGCCATCATTTTACAAAACCGCGTTCGGGTGCGTGACCGTCTGAACGCCTGGGGCGATCGCAGCACCGTGCCCGTCATCCGCCTGCTGATGACGGCGCTGGCACAGAGCTGGCATTGGCTGGCCATCCTCTATCTCACCGCGCTGACCGTGGTCAGTCTGGTGCGCCCGGAGGATGCGCTGCCCTTCATGATGCTGGCGACCGGTCAGACCCTGTTCGTGATCCTGATCGGTTTGCTGGTCGGGGCGCTGCTGACGCAGATCATCAAGCGCCAGGTCCACATCCCGGCGGAGACCCGACGCAAGTACCCCTTGCTCGAGGAGCGCCTGAACGCCTACATCCCGACGGTACTGAAGGTCGTGCGCCTGGTGATCCTGGCCGTGGTGCTGGCGCTGATCCTCGACGCCTGGAACCTGTTCAACTTAGGCAGCTGGCTGCGTTCCGAACCCGGCATCCAGCTGGTCACCACCCTGATTTCAGTGGCGATGATTCTGGTTCTTGCGCTCCTGCTCTGGCTGGGCGTGGCCACCTGGATCGAACATCAGCTGAATCCGGAGAACGGTCTCGCCGAAACGCCGGCCCGGCGCCGCACCTTGCTGACCATCCTGCGCAACGCCGTCGCAATCGCGCTGACGGTAATGGTCACGATGATGGTGCTGGCGGAACTGGGCATCAACATCGGGCCGCTGTTGGCCGGCGCCGGCGTTCTCGGGCTCGCCATCGGCTTCGGCTCGCAGAAGCTGGTGCAGGACATCATCACCGGGGTGTTCATCCAGCTCGAGAACGCGATCAACACCGGCGACGTGGTTCAGGTGGCGGGCATCACCGGCGTCGCCGAACGCCTGACCATCCGCTCGATCGGCCTGCGCGACCTCTCCGGGATCTATCACCTGATCCCGTTCTCTTCGGTGGACAGCGTGTCCAACCACACCCGCGGCTTCAGCTATCACCTGGGCGAATACGGCGTCGCCTACCGCGAGAATACCGATGAGGTCATCGTGTGCCTGCGCGAGGCCTTCGCCGAATTGCGCAACCACCCCGAGCACGGGCCGAAAATCCTGGAGGATCTGGAGGTCCACGGCGTCACCGCCTTCGCCGACAGCGCGGTGCAGGTCCGGGTTCGAATCAAGACCCTGCCGGGCGCCCACTGGGCGGTCGGGCGCGAGTACAACCGGCTGGTCAAGCGTCACTTCGACGCGGCGGGCATCGAAATCCCCTTCCCGCACCTGACCCTCTACTTCGGCCAGGACAAGGACGGCACCGCACCCCCGGGCCATCTGCAGATTCTGACGCCCCCCGCCCTGCCCGAAACCGGCGCCCATCGCGATTCCGAGGTCGGAACCGCTCCTCGGGACCCCCGCTCGCGAGCCAACCCCAAACCCAAGGGCGACTTCGACGAGGACTAGCCCACGCACCGCGCTTAACCGGCATCCATGGGCATGGCCTGAATCCCGGCACGGCTCGAATCCCGGTACGTTTGGATATCCGCCCAGCCCCGGCACCGCCATCACCCGAAATGCAGGTGGGAAACGGACACCCGAAGGGGAATCCGTTAGATTGGGACATCATGTTCCGATTGCTGATCCTGCTGCTCCCCCTGCTGATTCTGGCCACCTACGGCCCGGGCTGGTGGGTGCGCCGAACGCTGGAGAAATACAGCCAGCCGGCCGACCGCTACCAGGGCACCGGTGGGGAACTGGCCCGGCATCTGCTGAACCAGCGGGGTATGCACCAGGTGGCGGTCGAGGTCACCGAACAAGGCGACCACTACGACCCCGAGGCGCGCGCTGTGCGCCTTTCGGAGGCCAATTACCACAGCCGGTCGCTGACCGCGATCACCGTGGCGGCCCACGAGGTCGGGCATGCCATCCAGGATGCCGAGGGCTATGCGCCACTGAAGCTGCGCGGCGAACTCGTGCGCTGGGCCGGCAACGGACAGCGCCTGGGTGCCTATCTGATGCTGGCGATTCCGGTGATCACGATCATCACCCGCCACCCAGCGCCGGGGCTGATCTTCTTGTTGGCCGGTTTCCTGTCGATGGGGCTCGCCGCCATCGTTCATCTGGTGACCCTGCCCACCGAACTGGATGCGAGCTTCGGCCGCGCCTTGCCCATCCTGCGCGAAGGCGGCTACCTGCACGAGCCCGACTATCCCCATGCCCAGCGGATCCTGAAGGCGGCCGCCTACACCTATGTCGGTCAGTCCCTGATGAGCCTGGTCAACATCTGGGCCTGGATGCGCTTCCTGCGCCGATGACGAAGCGCTGAATAAAGTCATCCCGGCTTTCTCAGCGCCGGCTTGGCGGAAAATGCGATTTGCCGCTGGATTCCGGATCAACCACCTGCCGGGGTCAATTCTGGCGGCACTTCCTTGTGTCTAGGGCAACGCCGAACCATCGGCGCTTCCCTGTGGCCCGTCAGTCCTTGTCGGGAAGGGTGATGTTCAGCTCCAGAACCTCGCAATCCCCTTCGCGTTCGAGGTTCATCTGGACCGCCTGATCGTCCACCTGCACGTATTTGCGAATCACCGCCAGCAGTTCCCGGTGCAGGGCCGGCAGGTAATCCGGCCCGGAACGGTGCGCTCGTTCCCGCGCCACAATAATCTGCAACCGCTCCTTGGCCACCGAAGCGGACTTGGGCGGCGTCGAGCGGAAGTAATCGAAGATGCCCATGATGATCAGCCTCCGAACAGGCGTCCGAAGAAGCTCTTCTTCTCGAACGTGGTGAAGCGGTGGGGGCGCTCTTCACCCAGAAAGCGGGCGACGGCGTCCATGTAGGCCTGACCGGCATCCGAAGCCTCGTCCAGCACCACGGGCACACCAGAGTTCGAGGCATTCAGGACCGCCTGGGATTCGGGAATCACGCCCAGCAGATCGATCGACAGGATGTCCTGGACATCCTCGATGCTCAACATCTCGCCCTTCTGCACCCGCTCCGGCGAGTAGCGGGTCATCAGCAGGCGGGCCGGCATCGCGGATTCGCCGCGTTCGGCCCGGCGCGACTTGCTGGCCAGGATCCCGAGCATGCGATCGGAGTCGCGCACGCTCGACACCTCGGGGTTCGTCACCACGATCGCCTCGTCGGCAAAATACGAGGCCATCATCGCCCCGCGCTCGATCCCTGCCGGGCTGTCGCAGATCACGAACTCAAAGTCCTGGCTCAGTTCGTTCAATACTCGCTCGACGCCGTCCTGCGTCAGGGCTTCCTTGTCGCGGGTCTGCGACGCGGGAAGGATGAACAGGTTGTCGGTTCGCTTATCCTTGATCAGGGCCTGGCGCAGATTCGCATCCCCGTTGATCACGTTGACGAAATCATAGACCACCCGGCGCTCGCAGCCCATGATCAGGTCGAGGTTGCGCAGGCCCACATCGAAGTCCAGGACCGCGGTCTTGTGTCCCGCCAGGGCGAGCCCGGTCGCGATGGCCGCGGAGGTCGTCGTCTTACCGACGCCGCCCTTGCCCGAAGTAATTACTACAATGCGTGCCATAAAGCCTGCATCTCCATGGTAAGTAGGCGTTGCGCCTAGATTTCAGTGATATGAAGGGTTTCCCCGGACAGGCTGACCAGGCGATTCTCGCCCCGTTCGCTGTCGAGAATGTCTTCCGCGATGCGGTAATGGCCGGCGATAGACACCAACTCGGCATCGATGCGCCGGCAAAAGATCTGCGCCGAGGCCAGACCGCGCACTCCCGCCAGGGCGCGACCGCGCAGCGTACCGTAGATATGAATGTGCCCGTCCGCCAGCACCTCGGCCCCGGCGGACACCGCCCCGGTGATGATCAGGTCGCCGCCGCGCGCATAGATCTGCTGGCCCGAGCGGACCGGCTGGGTGACCAGTCGGGTCGGCGTGTGCGTGGGCAACGCCACCGGGGGCGGTATCGGCTCGGGGGCGGCCGGCGGCGGCGCACGGGCCGCGACGGCCTCAGCCGCGGCCTTGCCACTCAACACCAGCAGCGGCAGGCCGCTCGCCTCGGCAACAACCTCGGTCGCCACGCGGCTCTGCTGCAAACCGATCAGCTTGAAGCCATGGCGCCGCACCCGCTCCAGTGCCACCAGCAGGTCCGGAATCGGCAGCTCCGGGACCGTGAGGGACCCGAGCGCCTCCAGGTCGACCACCACCGGCATGTCCCGCATCAATTCCGGGGCCTCGGCCATGCGCGCACCTAGCGCGGCGTCCAGTGCCTCGGCCTGCGTGGTCTGCAGACGCAGGATCGACACCAGCATCATCCGGCCCTTCAACTCAATGGCGTGGACGTTTTCGGCCTGCGCACTCACAGGAACGGGGTACTTGCGACAAGAAATTCAGGCATGGCGGGTTTCGGATCCGAACGAAGGCATCGCGCCATTGTAGCGTGTCGCGGCGCTCGAAGGTGTGGCTTGTACCCGTTTTCTGCAGACGATCAGTGCCTCGGCGAACCGGAGATCAGCGCTTGGGGCGCCCGGGGATCAGGGCATTGGTATGCTCGATGTACTCGCGATAGCCGGGTCGGGTTTCCGTCAGTTGGTGGTCGAGCAGCGCGACCCCGGAGACCCGAACGATCAAAAAAATCATCAACGCCACGCTCGGCAGCGCCCACCAGGCGCCAAAGGCCAGGGCGATCAGGCCGTAGCCGATCCAGAGCACGATCTCGCCGAAATAATTCGGGTGCCGGCTCAAGCCCCACAGGCCGCTGTCCATCACCCGGCCGCGGTTCCCGGGCTGAGCCTTGAACCGGGCCAACTGCCAGTCGGCAACGGCTTCGTAGAGAAAACCAAACCCCCACACCGCCCAGCCCACGACGATCAGCGGCCACCAGGGGACGTCGCCGCGCACGCTGGCCAGCATCGGCAGCGCGATGACCGCCAGCAGCAGGCCCTGCAACCAGAAGATGGTGACCAGGCTGCGCAGGGCGAAGGCCCGATCGGAACGCCCTTCGCGCATCGCACTGTAGCGCTTGTCCTCCCCGTGACCCCAGTTGCGCCAGGTGATGTGCCCGGACAGGCGCAGACCCCACAGGGCCACGGGCACCAGCATGACCCACGCATTGGCCGGAAGGCCGGACAACACCCACCAGACGAGAGCCAACCACACAAACCCCAGACCCCAGAACCGATCCACCAGACTCGCATCCCGCAACGGCACGCTGAAGGCCCAGATCAGGGTCATCAGCGCCAGTGCCGCCAGCACACCCCAGACGAACAGGATCATGCCTGCACCTCCCTCAGGTCCAGGCGGACGGGGGTCGTGACCGGCGCAGCGACGTCTCCGGGCCGCTGGAACAGCACATGGGACACGAACCATTCGCTGCCCTGCCGATAACCGAACAATTCGGCACAGGCCATGTAGAACATGCGCCAGCGCTGGAACCAGCGCCGGGCCTCCACCCCGTAGGTCTGCTCGAATAATGGGAGAATCGTCGTCCGAGCCGCATCCTGGCGCTGCAGCCAGGCATTGCAGGTCTTCTGGTAATGACGCCCCTCGACCCGCCATTGCCGAATCACCTGCAGATCCGCCTGAAAGTGCCGGGCCAGATCGTCGGAGGGCATCAGCCCATCGCGAAAGAAATACCGGCCCATCCAATTCGTCGCACCCTCACTCTCGAAGGCATAGGCGTGTTCGCGGTGGCAGAAGACGTGCAGGAACGCCTGGCCGCTCGGGCGCAGCCAGGTGGCCGCCCGGCGCAACAACTCCTGCCAATTGCGCATGTGCTCGAACATCTCAATCGACACGATGCGATCGAAGTCGGTGCGTGGCGGCGCGAACACGTTCATGTCCGCGGTCAGCACCTCGAGGTTGGTCAATCCGCGCGCCGCACGCTGCGCCTCGATGAAGGCCCGCTGCGACTGCGAATTCGACACCGCAATGATCGTGCTGTTCGGGTAGTGCTCGGCCATCCACAGCGACAACGAGCCCCAACCGCAGCCCAGCTCCAGGATCCGCTGGCCATCCTGAAGGTGCGCCCGCGCACAACTGAGCGCGAGCATTCGCGCCTCGGCGTCCTCGAGGTCGGCCACGCCGGCCGGCCAATGACCACAGGAGTACTTCAGATGCCGCCCCAGGCAGTGCTGGAAATAGGCCGCGGGAAGCTCATAATGCTGCTCGTTGGCCATTGCAGTGGACAGCGCCACCGGGGCGGCTGCCATCGCCTGCAGCAGCGCCTGGCGCTGCTCCATGCGGGCCTCGACGTTCTGCCCGACTGCGCGCAACCGGGAACCGAGCAAACGGCGTATACCGAACCGGATGACCGCATCCGGCAACCAGCCGCGCTCCGCCCAGTCGATCAGTGTCTGCATCCTGCCGTCTCCCCTGGCACCTTCGCATCGACCACTTCGGGGTGGATCAGTTCCCGGCGCGCGCCGCCGGTGGCCGCCACCGCCCCACCATCAGGACGCCGCGTGCAGCCGGAAGCCGTTCCCACCGGCGGCCTTGGCCGCATACATCGCCGAGTCCGCCTCCTGCAACAACGCCTGGATTGTGGCCTGGCTGCCATAAAACAGCGTGGCGCCGATACTGGGGGTGATGGTAAAGGCTCCGTCATCCAGGGCCACCGGCACCGCGAGCGCGATCCGCAGCTTTTCGCCAACCTGCCGAATCTGCGCCTCGGCCTGCTCCCGAAGCGGGCTCAACGGCGCGATGATTACCACGAATTCGTCCCCGCCGAAACGGGCCACCGTGTCGCTCTGGCGCACCTCCTCACGCAATCGCCGCGCAATCTCCCGCAAGAGTACATCGCCCTGGTCATGACCCAGCGTATCGTTCAGGTGCTTGAAGCGATCGAGGTCCATGAACAGTAGTGCGCCGTGGTAACGGTCCCGGCGGCTCGCCGCCAAGGCCTGTTGCAGACGATCCAGGAACAAACGGCGATTGGGCAATCCCGTGAGCAGATCGTGAAAGGCCATTTCCCGAATCGCCAAATCCTCGCTACGGCGCTCGGTCACATCATCGAGGGTCCCGAAGGTACCGATGGTCCGACCCTGTGCATCCCGCACCGGCCGCGCGACGATCTCCAGCCAGCGATAACTGCCGTCCCGGCACCGGCAGCGGAACTGTTCGTGCCGATGCTCCTCGTCCCCGCGATCCTTTCCCCATTGCTCCGGGTCCCGTTGCTCCTCGTCCCGCTGCAGGCGTGTCGCCAGGAACGCCCCCTGAACTCCGCGATCATCGCCATGCACATAGTCCAGAAACGTGGTGCCCAGACTCTCGGCCACCGGAAACCCGGTAACCTGCTCCCAGGCCAGATTCAGGAACACCAGATTCCCCGTACTATCGATCTGAAACGCGATCTCACGGATATTGTCCACCACCTGGCGATAGCGCGTCTCGCTCTGGCTCAGTTCCGCGGTGCGCGCCAACACCTCGGCCTCCAGACGGTCCCGGCGCTGGGTCTGAAAGGTCACCAGGATTGCCGATAACAGGGTCAGCAGCACACCGAGAACACCCACGGCCCAGGCCATGTGCAGCGGGTTGGCCGCCCGGTATTCCGGGGTCGCCTGCACCCGCAGCGCATACGTCTGACCGAACACAAAGAGCGGCTGCACCCAGTTGAAGCGCTCGCTGGCGGGCCAACCCGTCGCCAGTGCGTCCGCGGGCGAGTCCAGAGGGCCTAAGGAAGAGGCCAGCCGCTCGGGCGCGCCACCCGGGGTCAGCTGATGCAGTTCCACCCAGACCGACTCCCGGGTCAGATGCTCCCGCATAACCATGGAATCCAACAGGAAGGTCAGTCGCAGCGCCATCACGGCGACCCCCCGCAACGGGCGGTCCGCCGGCATTGTCCCGTTCTCTGCGGAGGGCACCGCCGCAAAGACGAAGATCACATCATCGCCCGCATCGGCCGTGGGCACCCGCTCCGACGCAGTCATCAGGCCGGTGCGTCGAAGTTCCTCGATGGCCACCCGACGCCGCGGCTCCGACGCCAGATCGAAGCCCAGCAGCGGCTGATACAGGGCCGGCAACACAAAGCGCAGCGGGAAATACACCGGCCGGTCCGCGATCGGCTGGCGGGCACCGTCGGCATCGAGTTCGAAGAGTCGGAATGCCCCGATCTCAAGGCCCTGGACACCCGCCTCGAAAGCGGTTACGCCCTCGGCCGAGACCCATGGAGCCCACCCGATCCCGGCCACATGATACTTGCCCAGCAGCGACCGACTCAGGCCCCCGAAGGCCTTCTCGTTCACGGTGTCGAGTTGCTGCAGGCCGTCGGCAAGGGCCTGGAACTGATGATCGCGCAAGGCATGAAACTGCTGGATGACCCGTTGGGCCTTGGATTCGGCGAGCAGGGCGAACTGGGTGTGCTGCGTGCGTGCCTCGAGCGTCTGCAGGGTCAGGGCGGCAATCAAAGTCAGCGTGAACCCGAAGGCGACGACCAGCCACGCCTCCCCATTGCGCAACCGCCAACGCCAGGCGGGCCGCGCACTGTCCCGACTCAGCAACACGCTCCAGCCCACCAGCACGATGGCGACCAGCGACAACGCCGCGAGCCAGACACGCGACCGGGATTCGGCCAAGCGGTCCGCCCAATCCCCGGCCTCGATATCGACACCCACCGCCATCACGACCTCTCCGGTGCGCGGATCCAGCACGGGCGCCAACGCACTGACGAAGTGGCCGTATTCGTCGAGGTATGGACCCACGATGAAGGGCCGTGCCTCACGAAACAAGGCCTCCAGGCCCTCGGGCGGCTGCTCGTAGCGTGTCCCCGGCGGCGAGGCCTGGAAATCGCCGTCCAGGTAGGACTCGGGGCCGAACACATAGGCCCCACCCCGCTCGGCCAGGGTGTAGAGGCCGCGCACTCCGGCGATGCTCTGATAGGCCATGAGCTGGCCACGCAACCGCGTGAAGGCCGGCCGCTGCGCATCGGAGGTGTCAAAGGCCAGGGCGTTTACCCGCTCGGGCTTGATCGCCCGGGCCAGGGCAATGGCATCGGCCAGCAACTGACCGCGCAGCTGCTGGTCATTCTTCTGTACCCACCACTGATCGGCCCACAGGCCGCCCAACAGCACCGCGGCCACCGCCGTCAACAGGAATACCGCCTGCACCAGGCGTCGGGAGCGCGCCTTGGCGCTCGCGATCAAGGCGCGTGGGGTCGGCTGCATCGTGGATTCAAGAAGGAGTTCCATTGCCGTGGACCAGGCCTGCAGATCGGGTTCGGGACCGGCTCATCCCACGAAACCTCAGAAATTCACGGCAGTGTACCGTATCCACCTCCACCCGGCGTCTCCAGGATCACCGCATCGCCGGTGCGAACCGTGCAGCGGTCGCAGGCGTCCAAGAGCGTCACGCTGCCATCGGCCCGTTCGACCCGGGTGCGGCCGACCTGGCCCGGCGCGCCGCCAGCCAGCCCCGCCGGCGGCACCCGTCGCCGATTGGCCAGAATCACCAGTTCCATGTTCTCCAGAAAGCGCAGGCGCCGGATCACGCCATTGCCGCCGCGATACCGACCGGCGCCTCCGGAACCGCGTCGGATGCCGAAGTGCTCCACCCGCACCGGAAAGCGCGTCTCCAGCACCTCCGGGTCGGTCAGGCGGGAATTGGTCATGTGCGTCTGCACCGCATCGGCTCCGGCAAATCCGGGGCCCGCCCCGGAGCCGCCGCACACGGTTTCGTAGTATTGGTACTGGGCATTGCCGAAGGTCAGGTTGTTCATCGTGCCTTGGGCCCCAGCCAGCGTACCGAGGGCCAGGTACAACGCATCGGTGATTACCTGCGAGGTCTCGACATTCCCGGCGACCACCGCCGCCGGCGCACGCGGAGCCAACATGCTGTCGCTGGGGATCACGATGTCGATCGGCTCCAGGCAGCCCTCGTTCAACGGAATGTCATCGTCGATCAGGGTGCGGAACACATAGAGCACGGCCGCCCGCGCAATGGCCGTGGGCGCATTGAAGTTGTCGTCCCGCATCGCGCTGGTGCCGGTGAAGTCGATCCGGACCCGCTCTCGTTGCGGATCCGGATCCACGGCGACGCAGACGACCGCGCCGTTGTCCATCGGGTAGCAGAAACGCCCTGGTTGCAACCGCCGGATCACCGCGCGCACCGCCAGCGCCGCATTGCGCTGCACATGGCGCATGTAGGCATGGATCGTCGCCGCACCATACTGGTCGACCAGACGCTCCAGTTCCTGCACACCGCGGGCGTTCGCCGCAACCTGAGCCTGCAGGTCAGCCAGATTCTGGTCGGGATTGCGGGCCGGATACGGTCCCGCCGCGAGTCGATCGCGGATCGCCTGCGTCTGGAAATGCCCGCCCTGCACCAGGCGCATCGGTTCGATCAGCACGCCCTCCTCGCTCAGGTTCCGGGAGAAGGCCGGCATCGAGCCCGGACTGGTCCCGCCGACATCGGCATGATGACCGCGGGCCGCCACGTGAAACAGGATCTCACCACTCGCCCGGTCGAACACCGGCGTGACCACCGTGATGTCCGGCAGGTGGGTGCCGCCCGCGTAGGGATCGTTCAGCACGAAGACGTCGCCGGGCGCCATGCGGCCGGCGAAGCGCTGCAGTACCGCCTCTACACTGGCCCCCATCGAGCCCAGATGCACCGGCATGTGCGGGGCATTCGCCACCAGCCCACCGCCGGCATCGAACAGCGCACAGGAGAAATCCAGTCGCTCCTTGATGTTCACCGAATGCGCGGTGTTCTGCAGCGTATAGCCCATCTGTTCGGCGATGGACATGAAGCGGCTGTTGAAGACCTCCAGCAGGCCCGGGTCAACGAGGCCTGGGTCAATGGGGCCCGGGTCAATGGGGCCCGGGGGAAACGAGCCCGGATCGAAGGCCTCGGGCACCCGCGGCCACGCGCCCTCGGTGCGTACCCGTTGCAGCACCAGAACGCCCTCGCCACGCACCTCGGCATCCCAATCGGGCTCCAGCACCAGGGTGCCGGTGGCCTCGATGACGATGGCCGGACCGTGCAGCCGCTGCCCCGCTTCGAGCGCCTCCCGCCGGTACAGGGGCACCCGCCGCAGGGCGCCGGCGAAACCCGCCTCGACGGTGGTGTGCGGTTCCGGTTCTGCCCGCGCCGTCGGCGCCACCTGCGGTGCCGGCGCGGCTTCACGCGCGCCCGCCACCGCCTCGACCATACAGGTCGCCGCAACCAGTGCCCGATCCTCGAGTGCGAAGCCGAATTGCTGCCGGTAGCGCTGCCGGAAGGCCTCGGCCATGGCCGGGACCGGCCCCAAGGGCACGGCTAGAGCGGTGTCCGAGCCGGCATAGCGAATCTGCACCGAGGCCAGCACCGTGATCCGCGTCGTGTCCAGCGACTGCGCCTCGAGTTCCGCCAGCGCCGCCTGGCGCAGGCCGTCGATACAGGCCTCGATCCGGGCGCGGCCGTCGGGCACGTCCAGGGGCTGCTCGAGGCTTTGCTCCCGCAACGCGCGGACTGCGGCGAGGCCCATGCCATAGGCCGACAGCACCCCGGCCAGCGGATGCAGGATCACCTCACGCATCTGCAGTGCCTGCGCCACCTGACAGGCATGCTGCCCGCCGGCACCCCCGAAACAGACGAGGGCATAGCGGCCCACCTCGTGCCCCCGCTGCACCGAGATCTTCTTGATCGCCTGCGCCATGTGCTCGACCGCGATCTGCAGGAAGGCCTCGGCCAGAGCCTCGGGCGAACGCTCCTTCGCCCCGGCCGCGCTCACGTCTCGCGCCAGCACGCACAGCCGCTCCCGTACCGCATCGCGATCGAGCGGCTGATCCTGGGTCGACCCGAAGACTGCGGGGAAGAATTCCGCCTGCAGGCGCCCGAGCATCAGGTTGCAGTCGGTGATCGTCAATGGCCCGCCGCGCCGGTAGCAGGCCGGCCCCGGGTCTGCACCCGCTGACGCCGGTCCCACCCGCAACCGGATGCCATCGAACCAGCAGATCGAGCCGCCGCCGGCGGCTACCGTGTGAATGTCGAGCATCGGCGCGCGCAACCGTACGCCGGCCACCTGTGTCTCGTAGACCCGCTCCAGGGTGCCGGCGAAATGGGCGACATCGGTGGAGGTGCCCCCCATGTCGAAGGAAATGATCCGCTCATAGCCGGCCTGACGTGCAATCTCCCGAGCCCCGACGACGCCACCCGCCGGTCCAGATACGATGGCATCCTTGCCCTGGAACAAAGTGGCATCGGTCAGCCCGCCGTTGGACTGCATGAACTGCAGGCGCGCGCCGCCCAAGGCGCCCGACACGCGCTCGACGTGCCGGCGCAGGATCGGCGAGAGATAGGCATCCACCGTGGTGGTGTCGGCGCGGCCGACCAGTTTGATCAACGGGCTGGTCTGATGACTGACCGAGATTTGGGCAAAGCCCAGGGCCTGCGCCAGGCCCGCAATCGCCCGCTCATGCGCGGGAAACCGGTAGCCGTGCAGACAGACGATCGCCACCGCGTTCAGGCCATCCGCCCGGGCCTGCTGCAGGCGCGGACGCAGGGCCTCGAGGTCCGGCGCCAACAGCACCGACCCGTCCGCGCCCACCCGTTCCGCCACCTCCTCCACACGTGCGTACACGCGTTGTGGCAGCACGATCTCGCGCGCAAAGATCTCCGGCCGCGCCTGATAACCGATCTGCAGCGCGTCCCCAAAACCCCGGGTGATCACCAGCAGGGTCGGCTCCCCCTTGCGTTCGAGCAGCGCGTTGGTCGCCACCGTGGTACCCATGCGCACCGTGTCGATCGCACCCGTGGGGATCGGGACCCCCGGTGCCAGCGCCAGCGCCTCCCGGATCCCCTGCACCGCGGCATCCGCATAGGCCTCCAGGTTTTCCGACAGCAGTTTGCTCACACGCAGTGTTCCATCCGGTGCCTGCGCCACCACGTCCGTGAAGGTCCCCCCGCGGTCGATCCAGAACTTCCAGCCACTCACTGTCTACACCCCCGCAAGATCTACGCCCCCGCAAGTTCATCCCCACCCGGCGCCTCGTGGATCCTACCATCCCATCCTTGCAGACCCTCATTCGCCGAGCCCATCGTCATCGCGAGAAACGCTGCGACGTCGCGATCCATACGGCGCGAAGGCTCCTGACGCCGCTTGAATGACGCGCTGCGCGCGTTAGAGCCGGGCTGCGCTCGCAATGACCGAATCACGGGCTGCGGCGGATTTGTTCTGATCAGTTCGGTCCTTGGTACCAAACCATCAAAATACCTCCTGTCCCGCCGAGCCTCGAGACCTTACCGCGCGCATTCCTTTCGCCCGGACCCTGTTGTTGAATTACAAGACCTGACCCTCATCTAAGATTATTGTTACCTTGCAAGACCTGACCCTTATTCCGATATTATTGTATTGCAAGACCTGACCCTTACCCGATGAAATTTTTTTGATTTTTTTGAAAATTGCACTTGCCATCTTGTACTTCAATGGGTAAAAATAAAGACGTCGCAATTAAGGGCAGTCATGGAAGACGAAACGGCGATTTCACGGACGATAATCAAAGCCGATGCCAAGCGACAGAAAACCTCGGTGGTAAGCACCACCGGGGCTTTCTTTATGCTTATTATTATCAACGCCCAGGCGTGCTTGGTCGCCGAGAGGGCTCGCCTCCTACAGAAGATTTGCGGTCACGGAGAACGAACTAATCGGCGAGATCCGGGCTGACCACGTCGGATTGGGATTGGAAGGCACGCACGGCCCGACTCACGGTCGAATAGTGGACATTGAAGCGCTCGGCAATTTCCCGCATCAGGTAACTCCCCGAGATATAGGCCTCACCCATGGCGGTACGGCGATCCGGCTGTTCCAGGTAGTATTCCAGGGGCGGTGCCGCCGGGCGTCGCTGTACACGCGGCACCTCGGCCAACGTGCGGTTCTGAGGCAGACGTTCCAGCATCCGGTCGACGAAGGCAACGCTGCCAAGCAGGATTGGATGCCGCTGCGACCGCCAGATACTCGGCAATCCTACACCCGCGCGGACGTAATCCTCGAACAGGATCCACGCATCCTTTCGTAACTCGTTGAATTGGAGAGTGACGGCCTCGGTTTCCAACCAGGCTGGCGCGGGCTCCCGCCCCACCATGGACCGGCAACTGCTCCAGGGCCAGCTCAGTACATCGATCACCATACCCGCACGCACCGGGTTCAACACCACATGGCGGGCCAATTCCAGAAGATGGCTTTCCTTCTCGACCAGAACCGCATGATACCGTCCTTGCAGGACATGACCGCTACGACCATGGCGCCGGTTGATGCGCTGCGTGTACACACCATTCAGATGGCGCATACCCCGGGATAGATTGGCTTCCGGGGTCTCGACAAGAACATGATAATGGTCAAGCATCTGACAGTAGGCATGGCACTGCCAGTTGAAGCGTTGGCACACCTCGGCCAGCGTCTCCAACCAGAGCACCCGGTCTGCATCAGTATGATAGATCGTCTGTCGGGCATTTCCACGGGCGGTCACATGATACAAGCCGCCTTCGATCTCCATCCGCAAAGGTCTCGCCATATCTCAGATCGTCCCTTCCGAGTCGTACCGAATATAGCCGTGGTCCTGGAATCCACGCCCGCCAGTCGGAAGAGTACCCTTCATTTTCGACGTTTTCCAAATCAGGACACGAAGGATTCGGTCCGTCACCCCAAAAGATTCCCTATCGCTTCTGTAGAAAACAAAAAATAAATAGGGGAAAACCCCACTCTATCCCCGTCAAGCCGGTCCCCGAAGCGATTATTGGTCGCCTGATGGGATTCCGCATAGGGAGTGAATACGCCCCCTCTGGGAAATTGGCGGTTTTGTCGTCAGGATGATGCCTACCGCTCCCGGAACGCCCGCAAGGGGACGAAAATCGGGGATTTTCCCGGTCTGTCGACGCGAAGGTCACCGGGGACGCTCAGCCGCACTGAGCCTCTGCGGTTGGCATCCTTTGCCCGTTCGCGGCCTTCACCCGTCTGAACTCTCAGGCGAAAAAGGAGGACCATCATGTCCGAGCACGTCTGCTATACCTGCGAATCCGTCTCCGACGGCCATCCGGACAAGCTCGCCGATCGCATTTCGGACCGCATCCTCGATCACTGCCTGCAGCGCGACCCGAACGCCAAGGTGGCCTGCGAGACCCTGCTGACCGACGGCCTGGTGATGCTGGCGGGCGAATTCCGACTGGGCCGCGGAGAGGACGAACTCGAACCCCTGCGCGCAGCGAGCGAAGCCCTGGTCCGCCAGGTGCTGCGGGAAACCGGTTATCACGCGGGATTTCCCGGCATCGACCCGGAATCCTGCGAGGTGATCACCCGCATCCATGCCCAGTCCGAGCAGATCGCACAGGGGGTGGACCGCGGGCAGGGGGTAATGGGTGCCGGGGATCAGGGCGTGATGATCGGTTATGCCTGTGACGAAACGCCGGAATGGATGCCCCTGCCGATCCGGCTTGCTCACCGGCTGATGCAGCGCCAGCAGGAGCTGCGTCTGCAGCCGGAATTTGCCTGGCTGCGACCCGACGCGAAGTCCCAGGTCTCGGTGCGGTATTCGAACGGCGTGCCGGCGGCGGTCGAAACGGTCCTGGTATCGACCCAGTTGCAGGGCGATATCACCGATGCGGAGGCGCAGGATCAGATCATTCGGCACCTGATCGAACCGGTGATCCCGGAACCCCTGCGCGATCCGGCATGGCGTTGCCTGGTGAATCCCGCAGGCCGTTTCGAGATCGGCGGCCCGCGTGGAGACACCGGCATGACCGGGCGCAAGAACGTGGTCGACAGTTACGGAACGCATTGCCCACACGGGGGCGGTGCCCTTTCCGGCAAGGATCCGAGCAAGGTGGATCGCTCGGCTGCCTATGCCGCCCGATGGGTCGCGAAACATCTGGTGGCCGTGGGTGCGGCGCGTCGCTGTACGCTCCAGGTCGCCTATGCGATCGGGCGCCCGGACCCGATCGCCCTGAGCATCGATACTCATGGCACCGGGCGGATCGCGACTCCGCTTCTGGAGCGCGCCGTGCGCGAACTCTTCGACTGGACGCCGGCGGGCATCATCCGGGATCTGGAACTGCGCCGCCCTCTCTATTTTGCCACCGCAGCCTTCGGCCACTACGGCCGCGAGGAGGCGGGGTTCCCCTGGGAGCAGACCGGACGGATCGACGCGTTGCGATCGGCGCTGGGTCTGAACTGAAGGCGCGCCTCAGTCGATGGTGAAGCTTTCACCGCAGCCACATTCGGCGGTCACGTTGGGGTTGTTGAACACCAACTGGCGGGTCAGGCCCTCGGAGATGAAGTCGATTTCGGTGCCGTGCACGAAACCGAAGCTCTTCTCGTCGATGAAGATATCGAGCCCGTGGCCCACGGGAAAAATCAGGTCGCCCTCGCGGGCCTCGCGCACCAGATCCACCACGTACATCCAGCCGGAACAGCCGGTGCGCTTGATCTCCAGCCGAAAACCGAGGGTCGTGGGATCCGATGCCATCTGTTTCCGGATATGCGCGATCGCCTTTTCCGTGGCCCGGATGCGATCGGCCTCAGGCACGTGGGCAATGCTGTTGTGGCTGATTTCAGTGGCCATCGTGTTCATGGAAATGCTCCTCGATCGGTAAAGCGGCAGGCGGGATTGGTAGGGTGCATTCGGGAGGCAACGCCGCGGCGTCAATCCCAGCGATCGTCACGGACCTGGATCATGCCTTCATGGATCCGCAGGGGAAAGGTGGTCAGGGGTTCATAGGCGGGAGCCGACAAGGCCGCACCGGTGCGCAGGCAGAATTCCGCCCCATGCTGTGGGCAGGTGATCCGGTCACCCTTGACCTCGCCCTCGGCGATCGGATATTCCTCGTGGGAACACAGGTCCTCGATCGCATGAAAGCTGCCGTCCACGTTGAAAACCGCGATCGGCACGTCATCGACGTCGATGATCTTGTACCGGCCCGGTTCGATCGCATCGGGGGCCGCCACATCCACCCAGTCACTCATTCTTCGGATTTCCCTGGTTTCGTTGCTGTGACCCCACTGCCAAGCGGGGGTGGCGTGTTGCAAGTCTTTGCGTCGTCGTCCCGGATCCACCGCGGTTGCCGATTCCTTGCAGAACAGGCCCGGCCTCAGAACATGCCGGTCTGCAGGCGTGCGGCATCGGTCATGCGCGAGGCATCCCAGGGCGGGTCGAAGACCACCTCCACCGTGGCCTCCTCGACCGTCGGCACCTCCATCACCCGTTGATGGACGTCGCTGGCGATCACGTTGCCCATGCCGCAACCCGGGGCGGTCAGCGTCATGTCGATCGACACCGAGCGTCCGCCGTGGGCGTTGAGGGTCACATCGCAGCGGTAGATCAGCCCGAGATCGACGATGTTGATCGGAATCTCGGGGTCGTAACACCCGCGCATCTGGTCCCAGATCAATGATTCGACCTCCGAGTCCGAGGCATTCTCGGGCAATTCGGGTCGGGGTGTGGCTTCCTTGCCCAGCGCATCGCCGTCCTTGCCGTCGACGCGAAACAGCCGGCCCTGCGCGGTCACGGTGTAGCTGCCGCCCAGCGACTGGACCAGGCCGACCTCGCCGCCCTCGCTGATCATCACCCGTTGGCCTTCGGGCACGGCGACCGCGGGACAATCCCGGGTCAGAGTGATCATTTCCTGTACCTTCATGGCCTGGCCTCTCTGTTCAAGGTTTCACGGGCCTTCGGACCCGTGTTTCCACTCTCTGCTGCGGTCTGTTCGATGCTCGCCGAGCGCCGGGTAGCGGCTCGGCTGTCCCACGTCTGCCTCAAGCGATGATGTCGAGCGTCCCGGTGTCCGGCAGACGGTCCGCCAGACGGCGTTCGATGCTGGTGCGCACCGGCGTCAACTCCATGCGCTCGAGCACCTCGTCGGCAAAGGCGAAGACCAGCATGCCGCGTGCGGCCTCCCGCGAGATGCCGCGGCTGCGCAGATAATACATCGAGGTCTCGTCGAGTTGACCGACGGTCGCTCCATGCGCGCATTTCACATCGTCGGCATAGATTTCCAGTTCCGGCTTGGTGTCGATTTCGGCATCCGGCGACAGCAGCAGATTGGCGCTGTGCTGCTGAGCGTCGGTCTTCTGGGCGCCGCGCTCGACCAGGACCCGCCCCTTGAATACCCCGCGGCCATGGCCCTGGCCAATACCCCGGTATTGCTCCCGGCTGGTGGTGTGTGGCGACGCGTGATGAACCCGCGTATGGGTATCCACATGCTGCCGGCCACCGACCAGGAACAACCCATTCAGGTGGATCTCGGCCCCCGGTGCATCGAGATCGACGTTCAGGTCGTGACGCACCAGACGCCCGCCGAGATTCACGTTGTGCGAGGTCACCCGGCTATCGCGGTGCTGCTGCACAAACACGCTGCCGACATGATAAGCACTGTCCGCGTGATCCTGCAGCAGGTAATGACGTACCTGCGCCCCGGCCTCGGCGCGCAGCTCGGTGACCGCGTTGGTGAAGCCGTTGGCCCCCTCCAGATCGCAGTAGTGCTCGATCACCGTGAACTCGGAGGCCTCTCCGGCCTGGATCAGCACCCGGGGGTGGTTCCAGGTGGCCGGTTGGCCGGCTGAACCGATGAACAGCAGGTGCAACGGCCGCTGCAGGCACACGCCCTTGCCCACCCGGATCACCGCGCCGTCGGCGGCGAAGGCCATGTTCAGCGCCGTAAAGCTCGAAAAGCGGTCATGCGCCAGCGTTCCCAGCAAGGGCTCCAGTGGATCCGGATCGCTGGCCAGCGCCTCGGCCAGGCCTTGGACGCTGACTCCCTCGGGCAGGCCCTCCAGGTCGGAGCGGTCTGCGCGCAGGCGGCCATCGACGAAGACCATGCGCCAGGCGTCCAGGCCCTCGAAGCCCATGGCCTGCACCGTCGCCTCGGAGACCGGAGCCTCCTCGACGGCAACCGCAAACGGCTTGGTCGCGATCGAGCGCACATTGGTGTACTTCCACTCCTCCTGGCGCGGATCCGGGAACCCGGCCTCGGCGAAGCGTGCGGCCGCACCCTTGCGGCGGCCGACGAGCCATTCGGGGCCGGCGCCGGGCCGGGTCTGCTGCAGTTGCTGCATCGCGTCGGCGTAGTGTTCGCTCAGGGCATTCGTACTCATGCCGCCTCCTCGATGATCCCCTGGTAGCCATTGCGCTCGAGCTCGTGCGCCAGGGACTTGTCGCCGGACTTGATGATACGGCCGCCCGAGAGCACATGCACGAAATCAGGTTCGATATGAGATAAAAGTCGCTGATAATGCGTAACCAGAACGATCGAACGATCGGGCGAACGCAGCTGATTCACGCCTTCGGCGACGATCTTCAGGGCATCAATATCGAGCCCGGAGTCGGTCTCGTCGAGCAGCGCGAGTTTCGGCTGCAACACCTGCATCTGCAGGATCTCGTTGCGCTTCTTCTCGCCGCCGGAAAAGCCCACGTTCACCGCCCGGTGCAGGAAGCTCTCGTCCATCTGCATCAGCTTCAACTTCTCGCGCACCAGCTTCAGGAACTGGAAGGTGTCCGCCTCCGGTTCGCCGCGATGCACGCGCTGGGCGTTGTACGCCTCCTTCAGCAGGTAGATGTTTTTCACGCCGGGGATCTCGACCGGGTACTGGAAACCCAGCAACAGGCCTTCGCGGGCACGCACTTCGGGATCCATTTCGAGCAGGTCGCGGCCCAGGTACTCCACATTGCCGCCGGTCACCTCGTAGCCGTCCCGGCCGCCGAGCACCTGGCAGAGCGTGCTCTTGCCGGAGCCGTTGGGCCCCATGATGGCGTGCACCTCGCCGGGTCGGACTTCGAGGTCGATCCCCTTGAGGATCTCCGTGGCCTCGACCCGTGCCTGCAGGTTCTTGATCTTCAGCATTGCGTGCTCTCCTTAATAAGTCTCTTGAATAATCGGTCGCGGCGGGCGGTGGCGCCCGGCGGAAAAAGTTTCTTCGGCACGGCTCAGGCCAAAACCCGATGTTCGAGCGCGAGTTCACGAACCCGGTGCATCAGCGCCTCCATGCCGGCGCGCCGGTTCGGACTCAGCGCGGTCTCCAGGCCCAACGGGCCGAAGAAGGCATCGACATCCGTGGCCAGGACCGCCTCCGGCGTCTTGTCCCGGAACGGCAACAGCATCAGCGCCATCAGGCCGCGCACCAACGGGGTCTCGGCATCGGCCTCGAACACGAGCTTCGGCGGCTCCTCGTCGTTCAGGTGTGCGATCAGCCAGGCCCGGGTGTTGCAGTCCTTGATCCGGGTATCCTCGCTGATCGCCTCCGGCGGCAGATGCGGCATTTCCTGCCCCAGGTCCGCGATCATCCGGTACCGGTCCTCCCAATCGGGGAACAGTTCGAAGGCCTGCAGCAATTCCTGCTGGTTCATGGTGAGCTCTCCTCAGGCTCGAGCGGGCGTCGGCAATCTCAGCCGACCGCACCTTCCAAAGTGACGGCGAGCAGCGCCTGGGCCTCGACCGCGAACTCCATCGGCAACTCGCCGAAGACCTCCTTGCAGAAGCCGTTCACGATCATGTTCACGGCGTCCTCCTCGGACAGGCCGCGCTGCTTCAGGTAGAAGATCTGGTCGTCGCCGATCTTCGAGGTGGTCGCCTCGTGTTCGACCTGCGCGCTGGGGTTCTTGACCTCGATATAGGGGTAGGTGTGCGCGCCGCACTGATCGCCCAGCAGCAGCGAATCGCACTGGGTGTAGTTGCGCGCACCCTCGGCGCTGCTGGCGATCTTCACCAACCCGCGATAGGCGTTTTCCGCGCGGCCGGCCGAGATGCCCTTGGAGATGATGGTGCTGCGGGTGTTCTTGCCCACATGGATCATCTTGGTGCCGCTGTCGATCTGCTGGAAGTTGTTGCCCACCGCGACCGAGTAGAACTCGCCCACCGAGTTGTCGCCGAGCAGGATGCAGCTCGGATACTTCCAGGTGATCGCCGAACCGGCCTCGACCTGAGTCCAGGAGATCTTGCTGTTGCGCCCGCGGCATTCGCCGCGCTTGGTCACGAAGTTGTAGATGCCGCCGCGACCTTCCTCATCGCCCGGGTACCAGTTCTGCACGGTCGAGTACTTGATCTCGGCGTCGTCGAGCGCGATCAGTTCCACCACCGCGGCATGCAGCTGGTTGCGATCGCGCTGCGGCGCGGTGCAGCCCTCGAGGTAGCTCACATGCGAGCCCTCCTCGGCGATGATCAGCGTGCGCTCGAACTGCCCGGTATCCATCGCGTTGATCCGAAAATAGGTCGACAGCTCCATCGGGCAGCGCACGCCCTTCGGGATATACACGAAGGAACCGTCCGAGAAGACCGCCGCGTTCAGCGCCGCGAAATAATTGTCGCCCGGCGGCACCACCGTACCCAGGTACTTTTCGATCAGTTCGGGGTGGTTCTGGACCGCGTCGGAGAAGGAACAGAAGATCACCCCGGCCTCGCCGAGCTTCTCCTTGAAGGTGGTGGTCACCGACACGCTGTCGAAGACCGCATCGACCGCGACGCCGGCCAGACGGGCGCGCTCGTGCAGCGGGATCCCCAGCTTTTCATAGGTCTCGAGCAACTTCGGATCAACCTCGTCCAGGCTCTTCGGCGCATTCTCGTCGATCTTGGGCGCCGCGTAGTAGGAGATCGCCTGGTAATCGAGCTTCGGGTAATGCACGTGGGCCCAGCTCGGCTCGCGCAGGGTCAACCAGTTGCGGTAGGCCTCCAGGCGCCACTTGAGCATGAATTCCGGCTCGTTCTTCTTCGCCGAGATGGCGCGAACCACGTCCTCGTTCAGGCCTGGGGGCAGAATCTCCTGATCGATATCCGTGCTGAACCCATATTTGTACTCGCGCTTGACGAGTTGTTCGACGTCTTGTGGTTGCGTGGACATAGTGGTTCTCGCCTCGGTTATTTGTGAAATTGGATCTAAAGCGCCGCAGCCCGGACGCCACCCCAGGACACCGGGACCGGCAGGTTCCCCGTGCTCAGGTCGCTCAGGGTGACCCCGGAGAGCGCCTGGCGAAACGCCTTGTTGATGTGAACCCAGTGCGGGCGCGTGTTGCAATTGCGATGAATCTGACAATCCAGGCCGTCGGTCATGCATTCGGTCAGGGCGATGGGTCCGTCGACGGCCTCGATGATCACGGCCAGGTTGGTCATCGCCGACGGGCGCGCCAGCCGGTACCCGCCATTACGCCCCTGCATCGACAACAACACCCCATGATCCTTCAACACCTTCAGCAACTTGATCACCGTTGGCAGAGCAATCTTCGTGCTGGCCGCGAGTTGGCGGGCGGCGGTGCCCTGCCCGTCCTCCGCCCGCGCAATCTCGCACAGGAGGACGATGGCGTAGTCGCTGAGCTTGCTGATTCGCAACATGGTCGTCGGGGATCCTTGTCAAACGAGTCCGGGTTGAAAATGGGTCCGGGGGTCAAACGAATCCGGATCCATCGGGTCCGGTGGCGCCACCCTAACTAAACAGGACTGAATTGGTCCTATTTTACCTCAAAATGTAGGGGCGAGAACGCCCCTGCTCATGCTTGTTCCAGAAATCTTCGGATCAATTCTGACTGGCGCGACCGCCATCCTCAATTAACACCCCACGATGCGGGGAAAAGCCAACCGCCCCACGAGCCCGGCATGGCCACCCCGCGGGGTCGGGTTGGGTATACTACGCCACCCCATGCTGGCTGGGGCGCGCGCCCGGCCGATCGGCCGGCGGAGACGACGACCTGCTGGACGAACGGATCGCTTGATGAATCCCCATCTCGAACGGCTTCAACCCTATCCCTTCCAGCAGCTGCAAACCTTGTTTGCAGACCTGCCGACGATCACTACGCCACACCCCATCGCGCTGTCCATCGGGGAACCGCGGCACCCGATGCCGGACTTTGTCGCGCCGGTTCTGGAACAGGCACTGGCCGGCTTCAATCGGTATTCGACGACCCGCGGCGCGCCCGCGTTGCGCGAAGCCATCGCCCGCTGGCTGCAACGGCGTTTCACGCTGCCCGGCATCGATCCCGAGCGCCAGGTGCTGCCGGTGAACGGCACTCGCGAGGCCCTGTTCGCCCTCGCACAGGCCGTAGTGACACCCGACCCGCGAGCCGCGGTCCTGATGCCCAATCCCTTCTATCAGATCTACGAGGGCGCCGCGCTGCTGGCGGGTGCCGAGGCCCTGTTCTACAACCTGGACCCCGCCCGCGGCTATCGGCCGGACTTCGAAGCCATACCGGCCACCGTCTGGGCCCGGGTGCAATTGGTCTATGTCTGCAATCCCGGCAATCCCGCTGGAGCCGTCCTCTCCGAGGCGGAACTCGGCGTGCTGCTGCGGCTCGCCGAGCAACACGATTTCGTGATTGCCTCCGACGAATGCTACGCGGAGATCTACGGGCCGCAAGACCTACCGCCGCCGAGTCTGCTCGGCGCCGCCGCCCGCCTGGGACAGCACGATTTCGCCCGATGTGTCGTTTTTCATAGCTTGTCCAAGCGTTCCAATCTCCCCGGGCTGCGCTCGGGTTTTGTCGCCGGCGATGCCCGAATCCTGGAGCGCTTTGCGCTGTATCGCACCTACCACGGATGCACGCTACCCGGTCCACTGCAGGCCGTCAGCCAGGCCGCCTGGAGCGACGAGGCGCATGTGATCGCCAACCGACAGCGCTATGCCGAAGCCTTCGCGGCGGTCCTGCCGGTGCTCGACCCCGTGCTCGAGGTGTCCCGACCCGACGCCGGGTTCTACCTGTGGCCGCGGGTTCCGGGCGGTGACGACGAGGCCTTCGCCCGCCGCCTGCAGCGGGACGTTAATGTCACCGTGCTGCCGGGACGGTACCTGTCCCGGCCCACAATCGAGGGCGATCCCGGCGCCGGACATGTGCGCATGGCACTGGTCGCCGAACCCGCCGTTTGCCTGGAGGCCGCCACCCGCATCCGCACGGTGCTGGAGGGCGATTGACGTGGCCGGCGCCGCGTTGGAATTTCCTGTTATTCCAGGACCGATCGCGGGACCGACCCGCGAGTGGCCTCGGCCAGGGAATGCTGCGGCTCGATCGCAGGACACGGTGCAGGCGTCCCTGTAGGCTGGGCGCAAGGCCCGCGAGGCCCCCCACTCATTTCTTCTATGCAACCATAAGGAATCGATATAAATGACGGATCGTAAAGAGATTATAGAAGCCGCATTCGAACGCCGCGCCGACATCACCCCGCGCAATGTGGAGACCACCCTGAAGGACGCGGTGCGCGACACCATCGAACAACTCGACCAGGGTGCACTGCGGGTCGCGGAAAAGCGCGATGGCCAGTGGCAGGTGAACGAGTGGCTGAAGAAGGCGGTGTTGCTGTCGTTTCGGATCGAGGAGAACCAGTTCATCAAGGGCGGCTTCACCAACTACTACGACAAGGTCGCCTCGAAGTTCGCCGACAGCAGCAGCCGAGATTTCCGGGCCGGCGGCGTGCGCGTGGTCCCGCCGGCCACCGCGCGCAAGGGGGCCTATATCGCCCCGAATGTCGTACTGATGCCCTCCTACGTGAACATCGGCGCCTACATCGATGAAGGCACGATGGTCGACACCTGGGCGACCGTCGGCTCCTGCGCCCAGATCGGCAAGAACGTCCACCTCTCCGGCGGTGTCGGCATCGGCGGTGTGCTCGAGCCCTTGCAGGCAGCCCCGACCATCATCGAGGACAACTGCTTCATCGGCGCGCGTTCGGAAATCGTCGAGGGCGTGATCGTCGAGGAAGGCGCGGTAATCTCGATGGGCGTTTATATCGGCCAGAGCACGCGCATCTACGATCGGGAAAAGGATCAGGTGACCTACGGCCGCATTCCCGCCGGCGCGGTGGTGGTGTCGGGGAACCTGCCTTCGAAGGATGGCAAGTACTCGTTGTACTGCGCGGTGATCGTGAAACGCGTGGACGAGAAGACCAAGGCCAAGGTCGGCCTGAACGCGCTGCTGCGCGACATTCCCGGCTGATGTCGACCCGGCCAATGTCGGCCCAGCAGATGGCCGAGCGGGTGGTCTACGGGATCGCGAACTGCGATAGCGTGCGCGCGGCCCGCCGTGCACTCACCGCGCAAGGCCGCGAACACCGTTTCCACGATGTTCGCAAGGAGGGCCTGGATCCACAGACGCTGGACCGGTGGATCGCCGCCGTCGGCTGGGAGGCCCTGCTGAACCGGCGCGGCACCACCTGGCGTCGGCTGCCGGCCGCCGAGCGCGAGGGCATCGACGCGGCGCACGCCCGCGCATTGATGCTGCAAGAACCCACGCTGATCCGGCGCCCAGTCATCGAGCACGACGGTACGGTGCGGGTGGGCTGGAAGCCGGAAGGACCGGTCTCCCCCGACGAGTCGTCCGTGGGCCAGGGCTGAGCGCAACCCGGCGCCTTCGGCGTCGGTGGGTCCCGGGCTCAGGCCCCATTCAAGCGGCCCCGGTTCAAGCCCTTCGTTCAAGCCCCCCGATTCGAGTAGCGTGTTGCAGCAACCCGTTCAGGCGCTGTCCGCCTGCAGGCGCTCGGCCTCGTCCAGTTGACCGACATGAATATGCACCGGGACGTTGCCATGCAGGGCCTGGTGCACCGGGCAATTGTTCATCATCCGGTCGAGCACATGGCGTTCCTCCGGGCTCAGTTGCACGGCCAGGCGCAGGGTTAGATCCATGCGCGAAATCCGACACTCGCGCCCGTTCACCTGCCAGTCCAGCGTCGCCATCAGGGTCTGCGAAAGCTTGCGCCGCTCGAGAAACCGGCGCGCGAATTCGGTCATGCAGCACCCCAGCGCGATGGCCAGATGCTGCACCGGGTTATATCCGAGCGGCTGAGCCGGGTCGACGATCACGTTCGGATCCTGCAAACAGGGGTACAGGATGCGCACCTGGCCGTGGGTGCTGCGGCACAGGGTCAGTGTCGCCGTATCCTTCGGGGCCGAGTCCTTCAGGGCCGGATCCTTCAAGGAATTTACCGTCGGCGGCGTGGTCACCGAAGGAGTCCCGTTGCGGCCGTGGAAAAACGACATGCACTGGCCTGCAACGCGGCCGAGGGCCGGTCGAATTTGCCCACCACGAACTTGTCCCCACTGCTTGCCATCCCGCCTCCTCGACGTCCCACCCGTTGTTGAGTCCACCCAATGCCCACCCCGGATGATTGCCAATTCGCGCCGTCCTCGCCATTGGCCAAAAGGGATACTAAATGTAAGCTTTTGCTAACGTGCCGGTGCCTCCGGCACGCAATAGCGCGCCAGGATGGTCGAGTCCTCGTCGGCATGGCCCGCCGCGCAGGCCTGCGCCAAAGCCTCCCGAACGCGCGCCACGCCGATCAGATCGAGGCCCAGACTGCGCGCGGTGTTCTCGACGATGCCCATGTCCTTCGCATGCAAGCGAGCCATGAAACCCGGTACGAAGTCGTCGTCCAGCAGGCGCTGCCCGTGGGTCTCGAGAACCCGCGAGCCGGCAAAGCCACCGAGCAAGGCCGCACGCACTGCCGCCGGATCGACCCCGGCGGCCTGAGCCAGGGCATAGGCCTCACCCAGCGCGGCCAGGGTCTCGCCGATGATCAACTGGTTGCAGGCCTTCGCGATCTGGCCGGCCCCACTGTCGCCGACGCGGGTCAGGGTCTTGCCCACACATTCGAGCAACGGCCGAACCTGCTCGATGTCCGCGTGGGAACCGCCGAGCATCACGGTCAGCGTGCCGGCGATCGCCCCGCGTTCGCCTCCGGAGACCGGGGCATCGACGAAGCCGACCCCGACCTTCCGGGCCTGCGCGGCGATCGCCCGGGTGCACAACGGATCGATGGTGCTGTGATCGACGACGATCAACCCGGGGCGCGCATGGGCAAGGATACCCGCCTCATCGAGCATCAGGCCTTCCACATCCGGGGTATCGGAGACGTTGAGAAAGAGCACTCGCACCGAGGCAACCAACGCCGCCAGGCTGTCCTGGGCCACCGCACCGTCCTGCGCCAGGCCTTGCATCTGCTCGGCGCGTCGCGCCCAGATCTGCACCGGCACCCCCGCGCGCAGCAGATTGCTTACCATCGGCGCGCCCATGATGCCAAGCCCGATATACCCGACGGGAAACCGATCACTGGGAATCGAATGCATGCTCATCACGACCTCCTGGAGTAGGCCCGCATTCTAGCAGCCGATCCGAGCCTCTGGCATGATCCTGTCAAGACCGCGCACCATCGACAACGGCCAATGATTTATGGTCCTGTTTTATCTAGGCCATTCCGAGCTCTTTGCATCCACGAACGGCCATCGCGTGTCCTGGCCGGGAGACCCCACCATGAAGAAGATCCTGCTGCTGATCCCCCTGGCCTTGCTGGTGCCGGCGGCCTGGTTCGCCCTCTCCCTGCTGCCGGACCCTCCGTACGAACCGCTGGACAACGATGGTCTGGCCCGGATGGTCGAATCCGGGGCGCTGGTGATCGATATTCGAAGGCCTGAAGAATGGCGGCAAACCGGCGTCGTCGAGGGCAGTCATCTGATCACCGCCTTTGATGCCCGTGGGCGCATGCTGCCGGACTTCGCGGAGCGCTTCAGTGCCGTCACCGATCCCGAGCAACCGGTGGTGTTGATCTGCAGGACCGGAAACCGGACCGACGCCCTCGGGCGGCTTCTGGTGGAGGATGCCGGCTACCAGCAGGTGTTCAACGTCTCCCGCGGCATCGTTTCCTGGATCGGCGGTGGCGGTGCCGTTCAGGACTGCACCCTGCCGGGTCCCGGCATGCGCTGCTGAAGCCGACGGCATGACCGTCGAACTGCCCCGGATCAGCGCCGTCGAGGCCTATGAGCGATTCATCGTGCGCAATCTGTTTCGCCCCTGGACGCACGATCTGATTGGCCGGGCCCAACCGCTGGAGGGCAAGCGCTTCCTCGATCTGGCCTGCGGCACCGGCATTGTCAGCCGCACCTTGTTCGACCATCTGGGCCGGCCTTCGCAACCCGGACTCGTCGACCCCGGACTCGGCGATACCCAACTCGCCGATACCAGGCTGGACGACGGCAGCTTCGCCAACCCCGGGCTCGGCAACCCCGAACCAGGCCACACGGAATCCGGCGAGGCAATCACCCTGATCGGCCTGGACATCTCCCCCGCGATGCTGGCCAAGGCCGAGATGCTCACCGAGGATCTGGAGGCCGATTTCGAGTGGCATGAAGGCTGCGGCACCCGGATCCCATTTCCGGATCAGGCCTTCGACTGCGTGTTCTGCCAGCAGGGTCTGCAGTTCTTTCCGGACCCGCAGGTCGGACTGAAGGAAATACGGCGTGTACTGGTGCCGGGCGGGCAGGCGATCGCCAGCGTCTGGGGCCCGCTGGACGGCAACCCCTTTTACGGCGTCATCAATGATTTGGTGTCCGCCCATCTGGTCGAAGGCGCCCTTGCGCTGCCCTTTGCGCTCAGCGACCCCGCGCTTGTGCTGGAGCTGGCCACCGCGGCCGGCTTGAATCAGGTCCGGGTCGAGCAGGCCGAACTCGAGATCCACGCCGCCGAGCCGGAATTGTTTGCCGCCATGTGCCTGCGCGGCGCCGCTGCCGTACTGCCGGAGTTTGCGGCCCTGCCGCAGCTTAACCGGGACGAGGTGATCGAGCGCATGAACCCCGCGCTGGAAGACGCGGTACGGCCCTTCCAGTGCGGCGATGAACTGATCTTCAAGACCACGGTGAATGTGCTGACGGCCATGGGCTGATCGTGCGCCGCATCCCCAATCAGACTGGCGGGTCCTAGCGCTGGTCGCCGAGAGGGCTCGCCTCCTACAGGAAAGCCGGGAACAGGAAATTACCGGTTCCGGTGCATTCCGGCGATAATGGCCTCCACACAGGAACAGCCCCGCCGGGAGCGGGGCTGTTCCTGTGTGCTTTATCGACCACGGCAGTGCGCTGCCCTACCCCGGATGCCATCTTGATCACCACAGCCAACCTCACCATCCAGTTCGGCCCCAAGCCGCTGTTCGAAAACATCTCCGTCAAGTTCGGCGAGGGCAACCGCTACGGCCTGATCGGAGCCAACGGCTGCGGCAAGTCGACCCTGATGAAGATCCTCGGCGGCGACCTCGAGGCGACCAGCGGCAATGTCGCGGTCGAGCCGAACATCCGCGTCGGCAAGCTGCGCCAGGACCAGTTCGCCTTCGAGAAATTCACGGTACTGGACACGGTGATCATGGGCCACCAGGAGTTGTGGCAGATCAAGCAGGAACGCGACCGCATCTATGGTCTGGCGGAGATGACCGAAGACGACGGCATGCAGGTGGCGGACCTGGAGGTGCGTTTCGCCGAACTCGACGGCTACACGGCCGAGGCCCGCGCCGGCGACCTGCTGCTCGGCCTCGATATCCCGTTGCACCAGCATCAAGGACCGATGAGCGCCGTCGCACCGGGCTGGAAGCTGCGCGTATTGCTCGCCCAGGCGCTGTTCGCCGATCCCGACATGATGTTGCTCGACGAGCCGACCAACAACCTGGACATCAACGCCATCCGCTGGCTGGAAGACGTGCTGAACGCGCGCAACAGCACGATGATCATCATCTCGCACGATCGCCATTTCCTGAACAGCGTGTGCACCCACATGGCCGACCTGGACTACGGCGAGTTGCGCGTCTATCCGGGCAACTACGACGAATACATGACCGCAGCCTCACAGGTGCGCGAACGCCAGTACGCCGACAATGCGAAGAAGAAGGCGAAGATGGCCGAGTTGCAGACCTTCGTCAGCCGCTTTTCGGCCAACGCCTCCAAGGCCAAACAGGCGACCTCGCGGCAGCGGCAACTCGAGAAGATCAAGCTCGAGGACATCAAGCCCTCGAGCCGCGTCAATCCCTTCATCCGCTTCAACCAGGACAAGAAGCTCTACCGCCTGGCGCTCGAGGTGAAGGGGCTGGCCAAGGGCTATGACGGCGTTCCGTTGTTCAGCGGCCTGGACCTGACCGTCGCGGTCGGCGATCGCGTCGCGATCATCGGCCCGAACGGGATCGGTAAGACCACCCTGCTGCGCAGCCTGGCCGGCCACCTCGACGCCGACCAGGGCACGATCAAGTGGTCGGAAAACGCCAAGCTCGGCTACTTCGCGCAGGATCACGCCGCCGATTTCGCCGACGACACCACGCTCTATGAATGGATCGAGCGCTGGAAGCAGCCGAGCGACGACGAGCAGGCGATTCGTGGCACCCTCGGGCGTCTGCTGTTCTCGCAGGACGACATCAAGAAGCCGGTGAAGGTGATTTCCGGGGGCGAACAGGGCCGCATGCTGTTCGGCAAGCTGATGCTGCAAAAGCCCAACATCATGCTGCTCGACGAGCCCACCAACCACCTGGACATGGAATCGATCGAGTCGCTGAATACCGCGCTCGAGAACTATCCCGGCACGCTGTTGTTCGTCAGCCACGACCGCGAGTTCGTGTCCTCGCTCGCGACGCGGATCATCGAGCTGACCCCCCAGGGGATCGTCAACTTTGCCGGCACCTATGAGGACTACCTGGAGAAACGACAGGCGGCGTAGCCGCGATCAGGCGGCACGATGGGAGGCCTTCAGGCGACCACGACCCGGTTGCGACCGCCGGACTTGGCCTGGTAGAGCGCGGCATCGGCACGATTCAGCATGGCCTCCAGCGAGGTCTCCAGCGAGAGGGTCACGCCGATGCTCGCGGTGATCGGCACCGGTTCGCCATCCACCATCATCGCAATCGCCTCCAGGGCGATGCGCAGGCGCTCGAATAACGCCGTGCCGACCTCGTCGGGCGGCAGCACCGCCAGGCAGACAAACTCCTCGCCCCCATAGCGGGCGACGATATCGGAGTCGCGTACGGCATTCTGCAGGGTAAGCGCAATCTGCTGCAGGGCCTCATCGCCCACCTGATGGCCCCAGGTGTCGTTGATGCGCTTGAAGTGATCCACATCGATCATCGCCGCCGCCAGGTGCACCAGGCCGCGTTGCGCGCTGGCGTGCAGATGCTGGCCGAGTTCGAACAGGTGGTGACGGTTGTAGGCCTTGGTCAGGAAATCATGGGTCGCCGCATCCCGGATTTGACGCACATAGGCAATCATGTTGGTGTTCTGTGTGACCCGGCAGTAGAACTCCTCGACCTCGAAGGGCTTGGTCAGAAAGTCATTGGCCCCCGATCGCAACATCAATGCGGACAGTCCCTTCCGGGAGGCGTCCGAGAGGCCGATGATTGCCAGTTCCTCCCGGCGGTACCGGCGACGCAATTCGAGAATGAGTTCCAGACCGCTCATGCGCGGCATGTGGTAGTCGGTGATGACCAGCGCAGTATCCGTGTGGTCGGCGAGCACCTCAAGCGCCTCGCGCCCGTCACCCGCCGTCAGCACCTGATACCGGTACTGGAGCAGCAACACGCCGAGGTACGCGCGAAAACTCGCCGAGTCATCGACGATCAGGACCTTGGTGCTCTGGTTCTGGTGCAGTCGACCCACCAGGTCAGCCACATGCGCAATCTCGGTCGCATGGCTCTTGATCACGTAATCGATGACCTGCTTGGCCAGCATCGCCTCGCGCAAGCTTTGGTCGACGCTGCCGGTCAGCACGATCACCGGAATACCGTAGGCACGGACCAGATCGACGATCTCGCCTTCGGGTGCGTCCGGCAGGTTCAGGTCGAGCACCGCGCAAAAGAAACGCCTGGGATCGATCGACAACCAGTGCGCCGCTTCGGCTCGGGTGCCCGCCGCTTGCGCACGCACACCCTTGATCTCATCGATCAATCCGCACAACAACTGCCGTACGGACCGGCTGTCTTCGACCACCAGCACCGAGTCGACGTCTCCGAGGCCAACCGGCACAACGGATCCTGAACTTCCTGGGCGATTAGACACGAAACACTCCGCGATCCATTCAGCAGTGGGTGGGGAATTACGGACGCAGGCCGATTAACGAATCTGCGGCAATCCGTCGGGCAGCCCAAGCAGGGTCACCCGCTCCGGAATCTTCAATATCGGCTTAGGGTCGGTCATCGTTCTTCCCTGTCCAATGCAATGCTTCGATGAGTTCAAGACCCCTGCGGCACCAACAGTGTTAACCGTCGTGCGCCGCGACAGACGGCCTCCGCCGTACTCCCCAGCAGCCGATCGGCTACCGGATTGTGCCCGCGCTTTCCGACGATCACCAGATCCGCACCGTGTTCCTCGGCCACCCGTGCGATCTCGACCGAGGCCTGACCTCGCCCCACAAGGACCGATTCAAAGCCATGCGCGCCAGCCCGATCCGCCAGCGCGGCCACGTGCGCCTCGAGGTCCGCCTGTTCGTGTGCATGCTCCGGGCGTCCTTCCCAGCGCCCGACCGCGACCACCACGCCCCGGCGGCACCGCGGCAATACCCGCAGGAACGCCTGCTCGGCACCCGCGGCCGCGTCCGAGCCATCGGTCGCCAGGAGCGGGCGACACACGGGCGCGGCCGCCAGCGCCACCTCGGCATCGGTGGGTGCCAGCAACAAGGGGCGATCCGTACGCCGCGCCAGATCCAGCACCGTGCTCCCCAGGAACAGGTCGCGCAACGCGCGATGCCCATGACTTCCGGCCAGAATCACACCCGCCCCGCGCTCGCGCGCCACACGCAGGAGCTCAACGGCCACATTGCCGGCGCAGACCACGGCATCGGCGTCGAAGCCTTTTTCGCGCAGGCCGGCGGCTAACGCCTCCAGGCGCTCTTCATAATGCGGACCATGCTCCACCTCCGGCGCCTGCGTATAGCCCGAGACCAGCACGTGCACCAGCGTCACCCGCTGGCATCCCAGTGCGCGCAGCCGTTCCAGCTGACGCTCCAGTCGCGCCCACGCCGGCGAGAAATCAACCGCCACCAGAATATGCTCGAACATGGGTGTCTCCTGCTTGTTGGATGGGGCTACATCCGGCCCATTGCGCCGGCAACCGACAATCGCCGCCAGCGGAACAGGCCTTCCAGCTCGATGCGATACGGGCCTTCGCCCAGGGCATCGGCCACGAACACGCGCAGGCCGTCCCGCTCGACCGCGGTATACCCCGCCGCGTCGCGCGGCGCCCCGGGCTCGGCCACGGGCACCCCGGCCTGACCGCCGCAGCAGCCATGCCGGGTCGACAGGCGCAGGGTCAGCACACCGCCCTGTTCCGCGACCCAGTCGCGCGCCGCGGCGCTGATGTCGATCTCGGTCATCCGGGCTGCGGCGCCCCCTCCGCCGGGAACCAGTGCCGGGTGCGGTTGGCGATGCGCACCAGCGCGAGCATCAGCGGCACCTCCACCAGCACACCGACCACAGTGACCAGTGCGGCACCCGACTGCAGCCCGAACATCGCAATCGCCGCGGCCACCGCCAGCTCGAAGAAGTTGCTCGCTCCGATCATCGCACCCGGCGCAGCGACCGCATGGCGCACCCGCCACGCCTTCGCCCAGTAGTAGGCGATGAAGAACACCAGAAAGGTCTGAATGATCAGCGGGATCGCGATCAGCACGATATGCCCCGGGTTCTCCAGGATGCGTTCGCCCTGAAACGCGAACAGCAACACCAGCGTCACCAGCAGGCCGATCGGCGTGACCGGTCCCAAACGCTTCATGAACACGTTGTCGAACCACTCGATGCCCTTGCTGCGAATCAGCCAGATCCGCGTGAGATAGCCCGCCGTGAACGGGATCACGATGTACAGCAGCACCGACAAGGCGACCGTATCCCAGGGCACATGGATGTTCGACACCCCGAGCAGCAGCACCACGATCGGCGCAAAGGCAAACAGCATGATGATGTCGTTCACCGCGACCTGGACCAGGGTATAGGCCGCGTCCCCGCGCGTCAGATAGCTCCAGACGAAGACCATCGCGGTGCACGGGGCCGCACCGAGCAGGATCGCCCCGGCCAGGTACTCGCGACCGAGCTCCTCAGGGATCCAGGCGGCATACACGTACATGAAAAAGAACCCGGCCAGCGCGAACATGGTGAAGGGCTTGATCAGCCAGTTCACCGAGGTGGTGATGGCCAGGCCCTTGGGCTCGCGGCGAACCCCGAGGATGGCGCTGAAGTCGATCTGCACCATCATCGGGTAGATCATTGCCCAGATCAGGATCGCGACCGGGATCGAGACCTGCGCGTATTCCCACTGCGCCAGCGTCTCCGGCACCACCGGCAGCAGTTGCCCCAGTGCGACCCCGGCCACAATGCAAAGCGCCACCCAGACACTTAGGTAGCGCTCGAAGATCCCCATCCCTTCCTTCGCCGAGATCTCCTCGACGGAGGTTTTTCGATCGGTCATTGCGTGCTCCGTGTGTTCCAGATCGTTGCGGTCAGCGCGTCAGCAGCAGCCGCTATTGGCCGGCCGGCAACAGCCGTACGCCGGAAGCCAGCGACTCGAACCTTAGGGGTGGCAGTGCGCGTACTCATGCATCAAAGATTCAATTATCGTTGAAGAATTGTCAAATGCATTGCGGCGGGAACACCGTGGCCCACACCCTCCCCGTCATCGCTTCGCTGGGGGCTCGAGGATCGGGTGGTGATCGAAACGATCCTCATCCGCATCGATGCGAACGCCGCTGGAGTGGGAAGCATCGATGCGATCGCCATACCGGGCACCGCAATGGGTTGAAGGTGCCCCTGGACATCAAAACCCAACATTATTATTGACCTGTCTCAAACCTACCCGCGAAAACGCGGCCTAAGATACGGGTTTACCTTGCCTGATGCTATTGGTCGGCCACCCGGGAGAAGACCGTGCTGCACCCCCGTTCCCTTTTTCGCACGTTCTGTCTGCTCCTGACCCTTTTCTTCCTGAGCCTCAGTTCTTTGGGTATCGGCTCGGCCACCGCCGATACCGCCGATACGGGCGAAGGCGCCGGCCACGTGCCGATGTTCGTATTCTGGGGCGATGGTTGCCCGCACTGCGCCGATCAGAAACCCTTCCTGCGCGAACTCGAGGTGACCTATCCGGGCCTGGACATCCGCGAACTCGAGATCTGGCGCACGGACACCCATCACCCGCTGTTCATCACCATGGCCCGGGCCCATGGCGTCGAGCCGGGATCGGTCCCCACCACCTTTGTCGGCGGCCGGGTCTGGGTGGGTGACGGGCCGCAGATCCGCAGTGAGATGCGCGCGACGATCGAGAAGGCGCTGAACGCGGCCGGGGCTCCAGCGCAAGCGGATCCTGCGTCCGACGCCGCTTCCACGGCGGATCTCGAAAGCACCGTGGAGGCGTCCTCCCACGACGTGATGCTGCCCCTGCTTGGCAGCGTGAGCCTCGGAGTGCAACCCCTGGTGATCACCACCATCATGATCGCCTTCATCGATGGCCTGAACCCGTGTTCGCTGTGGGTGCTGACGCTGCTGCTCGGGCTGGTGATCCATTCCCGGTCCCGCGGACGCATTGCCCTGGTCGGCCTGACCTTCCTCGCCACCACCGCGCTGATCTATGGCGCTTTCATCGCCGGGGTCTTCAGCGTGCTGAGCTACGTGTTGTATCTGACATGGGTGCAATGGCTGGTGGCCCTGTTCGCACTGACCTTCGGCCTGGTCAGCATCAAGGATTATTTCTGGTTTCGCACCGGTCCTTCCTTTACCATCGCCGACAGCCAGAAGCCCGGCATCTACCAGGGTATGCGGCGCCTGATGGATCAGCGTCTGACCGGGCTGGGGCTGGTCGGCGCGACCATCGTGATGGCCGCCGGCATCGCGCTGGTGGAACTGCCCTGCACCGCCGGCTTCCCGGTGCTTTGGAGCGGGATCGTGGCCGAACGCAATGTCACCGGACTCGCCTTTCTGGTCTTGCTGGGCTTGTACCTGCTGATCTATCTGCTGATCGAACTGGTGGTCTTCGTCGCGGCACTGTTCACCTTGCGCATGAAACGCTTCGAGGAAGGCCATGGCCGGGTGCTCAAACTCGTGGGCGGAACCATCATGGTCGCGCTGGCGCTGGTGCTGATCCTGAATCCGGATCTGATGAACGACATCGGCGGAACCCTGGCGGTCTTCCTGGGTGCGATCACCCTGGCGCTGTTCGTCATGCTGGTCCACCGCCGCCTGCGGGCCAGCCCGCCCGCGGCCGGGAAGCCGTAGCCCAAGTCGGCCTCCCCGGCCCGTCACGCTCACTGGAGGAACTGCGACCAGCCCGACAGGCCGAGCAAGGTTACCAACAGGACCGGAACACCGCCCGGTCCTTGATCAACTCCTGCGGTTGGCGCAACCGGGTTCGGTATCGGCCCGGGGCCATGTACAGGGATGACTTTCTACATTCAGGGGAAGCATTTGTAGGGTACCAGCGTCCCTTTAGAGGCGCCGCAATCCCGGCGTCGGGTTTCGCCGTCGTTGGGTGACCGTTCCGACGGGACGGGGTCTTCTCATCCTGGCGCGGTCATCGAGTACCGAAGACCCGCAACGCACCGTTCCAGCCCCAAAAAACCTAGGAGGATCCATTGATGCATCTTCGCCCCATCACCGCGCTCACGCGCTTCCTGACCCTGGCCGCTGTGCTGCTGTTTGCCGCCAGTGCTCAGGCCGACCAGCCCGACTTCCTGGTCGACTCCACCTGGCTGGAGAATCACATCGATGATCCCTCGCTGGTGCTGCTGGAGGTTCGCTACTACCCCAGCCGGTATTACAGCGTCGGCCATATTCCGGGAGCCCGTCAGGTCCAGCGCTTCAAGGACCTCGGCGACAACCAGGCGGTGCCGATCATGCGCTACCCGACCCGTGAGGCCTTCGAGCAGACCCTGCGCGGCTGGGGTGTCAATGACGATTCGCTGGTCGTCGTCTACGACGATTCGCGTACGGCGCTGGCCTCCCGCGTCTATTTCCTGCTCGACCTCTACGGCTTCGACATGGACCGGGTCCGGGTCATGGATGGCGGTACCGCGGATTGGGAGGCCTTCAACGAGCTGACCACCGAATCCGAGCCGGTGACCGCCGGGAACGTGACGCTGCAGCCAGCCCGGGATGGACTGGTCATCGAATGGACCGACATCTATCGCGACGTTTATTCGCTGCGCGACCAGGACTTCGTCCTGCTCGATGCCCGTCCGGAACCGCAATACACGGGTGAGGTCATGAATGGGGCGGTCCGTGCGGGTCACATCCCCGGCGCGATCAACATCGAGGGCCTGCAGGGCACCGAGGGTCAGAAATGGCGGTCGCTGGCGCACCTCGGTGAAATGTATGCCGAGATTCCGAAGGACAAGACCGTCTACGTGTATTGCCATGATGGCTTCCGTAATACCCTGGCCTACATGCAACTGAAGGCGCTGGGCTATGAAGATATCCGCCTGTACAACGGCGGCTGGGCGCACTGGGGCAACGAACTGTCGCTCCCGGTGGTGATGGGTTCGCAGGCCTGGGACGACGCTCACGCGCTCTGAAATCCTGGAGACGGTGGGCACAGCGGGCCGGGGCTCCGAATGCCCAGCTTGGCCGGCCGCGCCGACCTTGCGGGATCGGCTGTGCGGACCGGTACGCCCGTGACGCAGTGGCATCAAAAGCAACGAGGACGCCCGGGGTCATGAAACGGCACACTGCAAGACCGGTACACCGCCGGTTTCGTTACGCCGGTGCGGCTGCGCTGATGCGCGGCCCGGGTCGAGCCGTGGCGGGCCTGATCGCCCTGCTGGTGCTGGTACTGGTGTACTCCCCTGCAGCTGCGGTGGATCGACCCGAAGCCTCAGTTCGATGGGCGCCGGAGACGATCCACGCTCATGCGGATGCCCTGTTCCGAGACCCCAGGGCTCCCATCGGGGGCAATCCGCAAGGCGACGTCACCCTGGTGATGTTCTTCGATTACAACTGCGGTTGCTGCCGCGGGGTCGCCCGGGAGTTGGCCGCCGTGGAACACGACGACCCGGGTCTGCGGATCATCTATCTGGAATTGCCGATCCTCGGTGCGCCCTCCGTGCTTACCGCGCGGGCGGCCCTGGCGGCACGGCACCAGGATGCCTACGTGGAATTCCACGAGGCCCTGATGGCCAGTCGCGGCTACACCGATCTCGCGGGCATCATGGCCACCGCGGCGGATCTGCTGCTGGATGCGGAGCAGATGCGGACCGACATGGACGACCCGACCCTCATCGAGGCCATCGAACACAACCTGGCGCTCGCCCGGGCACTCGACATCCTGGGTACGCCGGCCTTCGTGATCGGCGACCGCCTGGTACAAGGTGCGATGCCACGCGAACGCATCGCCGCCGTGATCGCGGCCGAACGCGATGCGTCGGGACCATGATGGTCATGGCGCCGCTCGGATTCAGCGAGGAACGCTCCGGCTCGGATCGCGTACGGCCCGTGGTGTGCCTTCGCACCCACGCCTCGTTGGTTCAATCTTGCGTCCGAAGATCCCACGCCTGTGCGGTTGCGCTACGCGTGCACCTGCCGTTGAGCACAGGATGGATTCAAGACACAGGGGCGCCGAAAGGGAATGCGCTCGAAGGTCACGCAGGGAATGCGTAATGCACGAATACAACAAGACAAAAACACTGGACGTTATCAACAACTAATCGACGCCCACCCGAAGTGGGAATTTGACATGGCCTATATCGATGACGCGGAGCACTTCGGATTCAAGTCCAACTGGGTCGGCGACTGGGAGACCGACGTCGATATGGACGGGAGCCCGTCTCAGGATGATTATCGCGCCGTTCTCGGTCCCGACCTCGACAAGAAGATCGTGATCTACTGCGGATTCACCAAATGCGGTCGTTCGCACAATGCCTCGTTGTGGGCACAAGAACTCGACTACACCAATATCTACCGCGCCCCGGGCGGCATCACGTCGTGGAGAGATCTGGGATACTCCTACAAGGTCGTGCCCAATGAAAATAACGTATACCCGAATCGCTAAGGCCAGGACACCCCATGCGGCCACGTTTCGTCACGAAACCGGCCGGATTCGATGGCACGGCGGTACTGGGAATACGGGCGCTTGCACCTTATAGTCAATGGCAATGTAAGGCACGCCCCATGACCCGCAAGGCCCTCGACAGGGCCTTGCGTTCTTTTTCACGCCGTCCCTGGCAGACTCAGGCGTCAAGAAGAATCCGTTTGCGTGCTGCACGCGAACGAACCTGCCCATTCCTGTCTACACGGATTTTTGTACAGATTCAAACGTTGAATCTCTTCCTCAGGCGATGATCATTCGAGCCACTTCTCGATTGCGGAACGCGACGGCACCCCACCCATGTGCACCACTTCACCATCGATCACCACACCCGGGGTGTACATGATGCCGTAACGCGCAATCTCGATGATCGCCTCCACCTTTTCCAGCTGCACCTGCGCACCCTTCGCCCGAACCATCTCCTCGATCCGCTGGTGGGTCCGCTTGCAATTGGCGCAGCCGAGGCCCAGTACCTTGATGTTCTTCATCGACAGTCCTCGCTAACGGACAAGACCCTTTGTACTGTCTAAACCACCATGACGTCGACGACATTATGGGCTATATTCATTGAAGGCTCGGGGCTGCACGGGCATTTGTGTTCCTGATCGGCAGCCGGCAGCGCCGCAGCGAGTGGACCCTTTAAATTCTATCGGTACCTGGCTGTTCCAGCCTGAAGCATGAATTGTCCCGGCCCCACGCTCTGAAACGACGCACACGTCCCATAGACGCAAACGTTCCTGGAAGAATGGCCTCGAGCAGCCGTTCAAATTGCCGTCCGATGGCGATTGTCCAATGCCGCAGAGAAAGGCAGCGACCCGTGCTCCAAGGAGGGGTTCATGGCGAATATACAGGCCAACAAGGGCCTGAGACAGCAGATCTGCGATATGCGACCACAACTCTACCGCACGGCGTACGCCTGGAGCCACAGCGCCGCCCTCGCCGACGATCTCGCCCAGGATGCGATCATCAAGGCGTTGAGCCGTTTAGGTATGCTAAAGGACCGTGGTGCGCTGAAGACCTGGGTCTTTCGAATCCTGACTAATTGCTATCGGGATTGGTATCGATCGTATCAGGAACATGTCGATATCGAGGTCCTCGAACTCTCCTGCAGCGATTGCCCTGAAGAATATGCCGACCAGGACCGTACGATTCATCGCGTCCGTTGCGCCATGGCCCAACTCAGTGAAGATCATCGGCAGGCGATCGCTCTGGTCGATATTGAAGGCTTTACCTATATCGAGGCCGGCGAGGCGCTGGGTATCCCCATGGGCACGGTGATGAGCCGCCTGAGTCGGGGTCGAAGCCACCGGCGTCGACTCTTGAAGACGGTTGAATCGGGGCCTTTGCGCGAGGATGGCGTGGGCGCTGGCCACCGATCAACGGCGGCATGAGCGGCTTTACCCCGCCATCCGCCTGATCCTCCCAAGACCAAAGCGGGCACATAGCTGCGCCCGCTTCTCCTTACGCGACCCGGTTGCTCCTACCCGCGGGCAGGTACCGGCTCAAGGCCTGGCATGGCACCAGAACCCTTGACCTGGGTTTCGACCTCCTCGGTGTTGTTCCGAATCAGCTGGATCAGACCCACCGCATTCAGGCGGCGTGCACCGATCTTCAAGGTCCAGACCAGCAGGCCCAGGAACATCAGAATCCAGAACACCGCGAAGACCTTCTGCATCACGAGGTTACCCGGAAACAGCAACTGCGCCCAGGTGTACGTCTCGGTAATGATCAGCGTGTTCGCTGCGAACTGAACGTGTTGCTCGTAGAACATCGAGGAGGGCACGTAGCCGACGGCGAAGCCGATGAAACCGACCAAGGCGTTGGTATAGCCGAGCCCCAGGCGCATATAGGAATGACCATTGTCGTGTCAACGCCTTCCTCCATAGCGGTACTGCAGCAACGCCGCGCATGGCTTTTCTCCCAACAGGTACTCATAAGAGCACCGTTCTATTCGATCGGTGCGAGCCTGCTGAGATTGTACCGATCACCCGATTTTAATATTAGCCATTTCGAATATTCGTTAATATCACTAAAAAGGACGGCATTTGATACGAGTTACGTCCTTTCTTCGATTCCAGGGAGGTATCGATTTGTAAAGAACGAGGAGAATGCTGTCGGGGCGATGGCGAACGCAGGAGGGCAATCGGGCCGCCCAAAGGCTGCTGGTGGACCCCGCTGCGCTAGGCCCACCCTACGGGGTGCGGGGCGCTGCCTGGACACGGGTGGTTCATGTAGTGTGGGTGAAGCGCAGCGCACCCACCAGGGCGTCGGGCCGTCCCAAAGCTCATGGGTTGCCCCGACGCTGGTGGTGAGCCCGCGGCGCTTGGCCCACCCTACGGGTGCGGGGCGCTGCCGCGAGGATCAGAAGCGCTCGCCGATTCGATCGAGTTCCCGCTTGAATCGGTCAGGATCCGCCTCGAGTTCCGGCAGCGGCAATGCGAACAGGGCCTCGATGCGGGCGCGCAGTCGCCGGTAGGCCACGTCGAAGGCCGCATCGACCACCTCGTCGGAACCCGTGGCCTTGGCCGGATCCTCGACCCCCCAGTGCGTCCGCAACGCCGGGGCCAGATAGACCGGACAGGTCTCCCCGGCGGCATTGGCGCACACGGTGATGACGATGTCTGGGACTTCCGGCAGGTCGTCCCAGGATTTGCTGAAATATCCGGCCGTCGGGATCCCCTCCCGCTCCAGCAAGGCCAGCGCGCGGGGATGGACCTGCCCGGTCGGCTGACTCCCGGCGCTCATCGCACGCCATCCCGGAGGGGCCAGGTGGTTGATCACCGCTTCTCCGAGGATGGAACGACAGGAGTTTCCGGTACACAGAACCAGTATTTTCATAAGCTTCCTTTCGATCGGCCGCGCGCTACGACCCGTTGGAGGTCAGTTGGAGGTCGAATTCAATGCCCGGCAGCGCCGGAGCAACCGCCGGCGCAACCACCGGCCAGGGGCTTGCGGTCACGAGGCTCAGCGGCTGCCCCGATGGGATCGTTTCCACCCCGTTCGGCTCCGGCGAGTTCCAGCAGACGCGCGAGGCCGACCGGTTCCTCGCGCAACAGCGGGACCACCGCATAGCGGCGGGCGTGGGTCGAGGCCACCTGCGCGATCTGCGGCGCCTCGTTGCCGGCGCGCTGGCGCAATAGTGGCGAGGTCGTCATAGTGGCAGCGATGCTCTGATTGACGATCCAGGCCCAGGGCTCGATGCCCGCCCGGCGCAAATCCGATTGCAGACTGGCCGCCTCCAGCACCGGGGTGGTCTCCGGCAGGGTGACGATCAGCACCCGGGTCTGCGCCGGATCCTGCAGTTGCATCATCGGCGTGGTGTAGTGCAGGCCGGAACCGCCCATCTGCCGCGAGACCTCGCGATGATAGGCCCCGGTCGCATCCAGCAGCAGCAGGGTATGCCCGGTGGGGGCGGTATCCATGATCACGAACTTGTCGGCCGCCTCCCGGATGATCCGCGAGAAGGCCTGGAATACCGCGATCTCCTCGGTGCAGGGAGAGCGCAGATCCTCCTCGAGCAGGGCCCGGCCTTCGGCATCCAGCGATTGCCCCTTGCTCTGCAGCACGTGGCGCCGGTAGCGTTCGGTTTCCTCGAGCGGATCGATCCGGCTGACCGTCAGCGTATCGAGTTCCTCCGCCAGCGTTTCCGACAGGTGCGCGGCCGGATCGGAGGTGGTGAGGTGCACCGGCAATCCCCGCTGTGCCAGGGTGACCGCGAGGCTCGCCGCGAGCGTGGTCTTGCCCACGCCACCCTTGCCCATCAACAGCACCAGGCCATGGCCTTGCGCCGCGATCGCGTCGACGAGATCGACCAGCGGCGGCGCCTCGGGCGAACGAGGTGCAGCGGAATCCGGACCGGCCGCCCGCGTGGCCCTCGCTTGTTCGGTGAAAAGCTGCCCCAGGGCCTCCAGGCCCACCAGATTGAAGGGCTTCAAGGCCAGCCGGTCCTGCGGCAGGTCGCGTAACACCGGCACCATCGCCTCCAGCGCCTGCTGTTCACGCCGATGAATGGCTTCGGCCAGCGGATCGCCGGCACCGTCGGCGTCCGGCAGCACCCCGTTGACCACCAGATACTGGCGCTTCAGACCGATGGCGGCCAATTCGTCGTGCGTGCGCGCGATCTCGCGCAGACTGCCCTGCTGCGCCCGGGCCACCAGCACCAGGCGCGTCCGCTCGGGGTCGGCCAGCGCGGCCACCGCGGCCGCATACTGCGCCCGCTGCTTGTCGAGGCCCGCCAGCGGTCCGAGACACGAGGCATCACCCTTGCCGGCCTCGAGGAAACCGCTCCAGGCCCCGGGCAGTTGCAATAACCGGATCGTGTGCCCGGTGGGTGCGGTATCGAAGACGATGTGCTCGAAGCCTTGCGTGGCCTGGGAGTCCGTCAGTAGCGCGGTGAACTCGTCGAAGGCCGCGATCTCGGTGGTGCAGGCCCCGGAGAGCTGTTCCTCGATACCCAGGACCACCGCATCCGGCAGCACGCCGCGCACCGGCCCCAGGATCTTGTCCCGGTACCCCTGCGCCGCCTGCTGCGGATCGATCTCGAGCGCTGTGAGTCCGGAAACCATCGGAACCGGGGTCAGCCGATTGCCGATTTCGATCCCGAAGACCTGACCGACATTCGAGGCCGGATCGGTGCTCACCAACAACACGCGCCGGCCCTGCTCGGCCAGATGAATCGCGGCAGCACAGGCAATCGAGGTCTTGCCGACCCCACCCTTGCCGGTGAAGAAGAGATAGCGCGGGGGATCGGTGAGAAAGTGCAGGTGCGGATCCGCCATCAGCAGTTCCCGCCACCGCCGCAGCAACCGGATCCGGCGGAGTCGGGCTCAGCCACAGCATCGGGTCCTTCCGTCGCGCTGGTCTCGCTGGCGGGGCCGGCCACACGCACGGGGATGCCGAGCTCGACCCCCGCCCAACGGGCGAGCTCGTCGCGACTCGGATAGCGCCCGGCGAGCGCGACCTCCCCGTCCACCAGGATCACCGGCAGGGCCGTTTCGCCGGAGCGCTCGAGTAGTACGCGCACCGGCGCGTGTTCGACAAAGGCCATCGGCTGCTGCGCGAGATTGAAGCGTTCGAGCGCAATGCCCTTGCGCCGGGCCCAGTCCACGTCCGCGGAGAACTGCACCAACTGCTGGTCGACGTCCACGCCGCAAACCCCGGTGCTGCAGCAGAGCGAGGGATCGAATACCTGGATGTTGTTCATTGGGAGACTCCATGAATGGTTGAAGGGTTGGGCACTAGACGCGACGAAAGAGGCGCACGGGATCCGCATCCGCGCTGGCCGATCAGGATCGAGCGCGAACCCGGCGGGGGTTCGGCGAAGGAAGGTCTTCGGACACAGCCCTATCGGCGCCCCGCCTATCGGGACCCAGACCATCGGCGCCCAGACCGGCGCACTGCCCCGGATCGCCGGCACAGCATTCTTCGGTCAGGTAGCCGATCAGGTTCACCATCAAGGGCATGTTCGCCCGATACCGCTGATAACGGCCTTCCTGCACCACCGTCACCAGGCCCGCGTGGGTCAGGGTCTTCAGGTGGAAGGACAAATTGGTCGGCGGAAGATCCAGGGTGGTCGCGATCTCGCCGGCCACCATGCCCGCCGGACCCTGACGCACCAGAAGCCGGAAGACCTCCAGGCGCACCCCGGAGGCCAAGGATTCGAAGATGCGCGTCGCTTGGCTCTGATCCATGGACCAACACTACAAGTTTCGTTGAACCCTTGCAATGACAGGCGAGAATCGACCGTGCGCTCGCCGTGTCGGTCAGTCTGCAACATTCGTCCGTTCAGCCCGAAACACCCGGTCGGTTCCGGCCGGAACACCCGTCGGTTCAATCCGAGACAATCGTGCCCAGCACGGTGAAACCGCCGAAGTCGTCGGGCTCGACCACGACCATATCGCCGGGCTCCGTTTGCTGGAAGGTGATGGTGTTGATGTTGCTGCGATGGCTCACCAGGATCAGCGTGCCTTCGCCGGCGAAGTCACCGATCCGCTCGCGCACGTCCTCCATCAACCACTCGGCCTCCGATTCCGGCATCATTTCGACCAGGTTCAGCGCACCCCAGGCCTGATGATCGCCAAACGCCCGCTGTGCGGTCTGACGGGCCCTGCAGTATTCGCTGCTCATCACCGTATCGACGGCAACGCCTTGCGCGCGAAGCCGTTCGCCCAGACGCTCGGCCTGCATCTGCCCTTCCGGACTCAGATCCTGTTCCTGGCTGCAATCCCCGTCGGCCGACAGGTGCATCGAAACCTCGGGCGTGGCCTCGGCGGACTGGGCATGACGCAGCATCACCACCTTGCCCCCTTCGGCAAGCGCAGCCCACAGGGCCTCCTCCTCGGCGGCCAGCGCACCGCTGGTTCCCACCATCAGGGTCAGGCTGGAAAGCACCAGCGGAATGCAGCGGGCGATCGAGGTGGTTCTCATGAATTTGCTCCTGGGTATGAAAGGCATTCGGGAATGGGTGTTCCGGGTACCGGCGAGCCGGGCGCGGCGTTCCGACACAACGACTACGCATACTCGACGTCACAGCGTCCAAACTATTCCCTCAAGCGCCCCATGGTTACGGCCGGCACGCACCTTCCCGTCGAGGACCACGTCCAACACCAATGACCCTCACCGCACACGCCATCAAGCATCCCGAGTGGCATGGCACGCCATCAAGCGGACCGGCCCATCCCCTGCGAACTCAGGATTCGCAGCGGTCAGGCGCCTGACAAAACCGGATCGCACACAAGGGGAATAAGGTGTGGTCTCGGCAACGTCTAGATTACCGTCGTTCACTTCATCAAGGCGAAAATCGATGGACACCGATTCCCGATCAGGAACACGCGCATTCACCGGACTGGCCTGCCTGCTGGCCTTGTCCACCGCCCCGCTCGCGTTCGCCCAGGCGGACACCGATCGTTCAATCGACGAGATCCTGGAACCGGTTCAGTTGACCGAGCGGGTTTATTATTTCTACGGCTCGATCGAAGCTCGTGAACCCATCAACCTGGGCATGAACAACAACACCGGCTTCGTGGTGACCGACGCCGGCGTCGTGTTGATCGACAGCGGACCCAATGCCCACGTCGCCGAGCGGATCGCCGAGGCCGTGGCCACGGTGACCGACCAGCCGATCACCCACGTGGTCAATCTGGGCAGCCAGGACCACCGCTGGCTGGGCAATGGCTGGTTTCTGGATCAGGGGGCCGAGATCGTCGCCCTCGCCCGCACCGCCAGCACCCAGTTGGACTACGGCGCCTCCCACATGAACCGCTCGACGCGAACCCTGGGTGAAGCGGCGATGGCCGGCACCGTGCCGACCGTCGCGCCGGATCCGGTCGATGCCGATCAGCACGTGCTGGAACTCGGCGGTACGCGCATCGAGCTGCATTACATCGCCCACGCGCACTTTCCCGGCGACATCATGGTGCACGTGCCCGAAGAGCGCGTGGTCTTTACCGGAGACGTCGTCTACACCCAGCGCATCGTCGGTATCCATGCCTGGAGCGATCCCGCCGGCAAACTCGAGAATTTTCGCCAACTGGAGGCCTGGGACCCGGCGATCGTCGTTCCCGGACACGGCGAGGCCACCGACATGGCCACCGCCCGACGCGACGCCGGCGACTACCTCGAGGTGCTGGTCGAGGGGGTGCGTGCCGGCATCGAGGACTGGGAGACGCTGGATGAAACCGTCGAGCGCCTGGCCGATCAGCCGGCCTTCGAGCATCTGCTGCACTTCGATGCCTGGCACCGGCGCAATCTCCACCAGACCTACCTGATCTTCGAGGCCGGGCTCTAGGTTCAACCATGGACCCACGGCACAGCCACACCGGTGGGCCCGCCCGCCGGACGCGCGCATCCGCACCCGTCCAATACGCGCTGCGCGCAGCGCTGGGTGGATGGGTGTTGCTGGCCGAGGGCGCGCACGGTTTGTGTGCACTGTCGCTGGGCGACGCGCCCGAGGTGCTGATCGGGGACCTGCGCAGCCACTGGCCGGCGGCCGCAGCGCACACCGGGGGCGGCGACTTCGAACGACGGATCCACCGGGTCATGGCGTTCCTGGAACGTCCGCGCGAGGGCCTCGAGCTCCCGCTCGACGTGCACGGCACGCCGTTTCAGCAACGCGTCTGGCAGGCCCTGTGCGAGATCCCCTTCGGCGAGACCCGGAGTTACAGCCAGATCGCCGCGCAGATCGGAGCGCCCCGCGCGGTCCGGGCCGTTGCCGGCGCCTGCGCGGCGAACCCGCTGGCCGTGGTGATTCCGTGTCATCGGGTGGTCCGCCAGGACGGGGCACTGGCCGGCTATCACTGGGGTATCCGCTACAAGATCGCGTTGCTGGACGCCGAACGCAGGGCGTTGGCAGTCAGCCCCAGCCCCGCAGCCGAATCGGTAGCGTCTAGCCCTTGATGCAGATCACCGGTTCCACCCGGGCCACCCGGCGCGCCAGGCCGGCCGCCTCGGTCGCCTGTGCGATCCGATGGATGTCCTTGTAGGCTCCCGGCGCCTCTTCCGCCACGCCGCGCAGGCTGGGACTGCGAATGAGGATGCCCCGAGCCGCCAATTCGTCGACCAGCTGCCGCCCGCGCCACTGGCGCGTCGCCTGATGCCGGCTCATCGCCCGTCCGGCGCCGTGGCAGGCGGAACTGAAGGAACGGTTCTCACTGGCCGGCGTGCCGACCAGGATGTAGGAGCCCGTCCCCATCGAGCCGCCGATCAGCACCGGCTGACCCACGTCCCGCAATGCCGGCGGGAGATCCGGATGCCCGGGGCCCAGCGCCCGGGTCGCCCCCTTGCGATGAAGGTACAGTTCGCGCACCTCGCCCTCGACCGCGTGGCGTTCGTGCTTGCAGGTGTTGTGCGAAACGTCGTACAGCAGCTCGAGTTCCGCCTGCGGAAGCATCGTGGCCACGGTCTCGCGGGTCAGGTGGGTCAGGATCTGGCGGTTTGCGAGCGCACAATTGATCGCCGCGCGCATCGCGCCCAGGTAGCGCTGGCCGAGCTCGGATTCGATCGGTGCGCAGGCCAGTTCCCGCTCCGGCAGGTGGATCCCCAGGCCCGGCGCGGCCCCCACCATCTCGCGCAGGAACTCGGTACCGATCTGATGCCCAAGGCCTCGCGAGCCGCAATGGATGGTGATCACGATCTGGTCCTCGAAGAGCCCGAAGGCCGCCGCGGTCTTCGTATCGAAGATTTGGGTGACCTGCTGCACCTCGAGGTAATGGTTGCCACTCCCCAGGGTCCCCATCTCCCGGCGCTGCCGCTTGCGCGCCTGCGGCGACACGTTGTCTGGCTCGGCCCCCGCCATGCAGCCGCCCTCCTCGATCCGCTCCAGATCGGCCGCGACGCCGTAACCCTGATCGACCGCCCAGGCCGCGCCGCCGCGCAGCATGTCGGTCATCGCTGTGGCATCGAGCGTGATCCTTCCGGTGCTCCCGACCCCGGCGGGAATGGTCGCGAACAACGCATCCGCGAGCTCGGACTTGACCGCATCGATCGCCGCGCGATGCAGCCCGGTAGTCAGAGTACGCACGCCGCAGGAGACGTCGAAGCCGACTCCGCCTGCGGAGACCACGCCGCCCAACTGCGGGTCGAAGGCGGCGACGCCGCCGATCGGAAAGCCGTAGCCCCAATGGGCATCCGGCATCACATACGAGGCCGCGACGATCCCCGGCAGCATGGCGACGTTGGCCGCCTGTTCGGCGACCTTGTCGTCCATGTCGCGGATCAAGTCCGCGTCTCCGTAGATGATCACCGGTACCCGCATGGCGCCGTAGGGCTCGAGTTTCCAAGCGGTGTCGGAAAGCGCGGTGAATCGGTTCAGGTCCATGGTCGCTGACCTCCGTGATCGGTGGCGTCCGCCCATCGTTGTGCTGTGTGCGACTGCAGCGCTCCGGGGATCACCCGTCGCAGGATCGCCCGCCGCGAGCCGGCACCGCCGGTGCCCGGGGCAGCCGCCGCCGGGCAGCCGCCTCAGATATCCAGCACGCACTGCGCCACCCAAACGCCCCCCGGCGTCCGATGCACAGACAAACCGGTGAAGGTGGCACCCTTGATCTCGACCGCCGGCTGCTGCCGGAGAACATCGACCGCCTCGCCCCAGGCCCGGGCATGAAGGCCCTGTTCGTCGATGCGCACGCGAAAGCGCGAGAACAGGCGGTTGCTGGTCACCATTTCGTAGATGATCGCATTCAGGAAATCGTACAACAACAGATCCGGATCCGCGGGCGCGCAATGCAACTCGACCGACTCGACGGGGGCGACCGCGGACAATTCCACCACCACGGCAGTCAGTGCCTCGGCCGTGGCCGCGAAGGCCTCCTCCAGCGTTTGACCGTAGCCCCGCACGCCCATATCCGCCTCGTGTGGAAAATGCTCCCATCGCCTCGCGGTTTCCGGTGCCGATGGCGTCTCTTGAGGGTCTTCAGGTGCAGCCGTCACGGGGCGACCTCCCCAGGTTCGTGACCGCGGGTTGGGGTTCGCGGTGTTGTGGTGGGGGCTCGGGCCTGGTGGGCCCGCTGCGCTTGGCCCACCCTACACGCTACCGACGCAGGAAAGTCGCTGCCCTTGCCCTTTCATGAAAAAAGCTGATCCCAGTGGAGGGCGCAGCCCTGTTCGCGGGTGTCGGCCGCATGGAAGCGGCCGTCAAGCCTACAGGGACGTATTCACGGCGTCCCGCCGGAGCGTCACGGACCTTCCCTGCGGTTCGGAGCCACAGGCCTAGGGTCAGCGCAGTGAGGGGGCTCGGGCCTGGTGGGCCCGCTGCGCTTGGCCCACCCTACAAAGGCCCACCCGGACGTCTTACTCTGCGTCGGCGAGGGCCAGGACCTCGCCGACGATGTCGTTCATCGTCACCAGCCCGACCATCTCGACGCCGTCCAGCACCACCAGCCGACGCAGCCCCTGCGTGACCATCAGGCTGGCGACATACTTGACGTTCATGCCTTGGGGGACCGTGATCACCGGCTTGGTGCAGACGTCGTAGACATTGATCAGGTCGATGTCGCCTTCCTCGGCGACGATCGTGCGCAGGATGGTGGTGTAGGTGACGATGCCATAGGCGTCCTGCTCGTCCCGGCGTTCGACCACCAGGGATTTCACATTGTGCCCCTTCATCTGCGCCATCGCCTCGCGCAGTGTGGCGAAGGGCGAGATGGTGATCACCCGGGTCTGCATGATGTCCTTGACCAGCATGTTGCCTCCAATAAAGCGGACGTCAGATCTCGTCCTTGATGTGCTGCTCGAAACTCTCGAGTTGGCGGGTGTCGATGCCGGCGATGTGGTCCAACGGCAGGGTGAACACCACCCCCTTGGAATGCTGGGTCAGATCCAGCCCGCGGGTCAGGGCCTTCATCACCGCGAGCGAGAGTTTCTTCTCCAGCACGCAAATCAGCACCACCTGGGCGCCCTCGTAGGTCAGCCCGAAGAAGGTCTTCTTCTCCTTCGCGCCGATCCCGCGGCCATCCAGCAGGGTCACGCCTCCGGCGCCGGCCTCCTTGGCGATGTCGATGGCCTTCTCTTCCAGATCCTCGGCGAGGATCGCGACCAGTACGGAAAATTTCATCAGGAGGTTCCTCTCCAGCGGTTGGCATGCTCCACCACAATGGCATACAGCATTACGGATATTATCGGAAAGATCGAGGCGAAGGCGATCAGGCCGAAGCCGTCGATCATCACGTTGCGGCCCTCGATCTGCGTCGCCAGGCCGATGCCCAGCGCGGTAACCAGGGGCACGGTCACCTCGGAGGTGGTCACCCCACCGAGGTCATAGGCCAGCGCCACGATGTACTTCGGCGCCAGGAAGGTCAGCACGATGACCACCGCATAGCCGGCCATGATGTAGTAATGGATAGGGTCCCCGGTGATGATGCGATGCACCCCGATGGTGATTCCCACCGCCACACCCACCGCCACCAGCAGGCGGATCACCGTGGCGCGCAAACGCCCCTTCGCCGCCTCCTCCGCCTTCTGACCGATGGCGATTAGCGCGGGTTCGGCCATCGTGGTGGCAAAGCCGATCGCAAAGGCGAAGAGATACAGGTAGAGCCACTGGTCCAGGCCGATCAGCTGGGCCGCCATGCTCTGGCCGATCGGGAAGAGCCCGAGCTTCAGACCGACCACGAAGGCATACAGGCCGACGATCACCAGCACGAAGCCGCCCATTACCTTGTGCACGTGGGCGACGTGCTTGCGGATCACCAGATACTGGAAGATCAACACCACCGCAATGATCGGCAGCACATCCCGGAACATCACCAGCAGATCCCGCAGCATGCCGAGCAGCACACTGCCGGCGACCTCACCGACCGCCTCCGTGACCTCCGGGTCCAGGACCTCGCGCAGGCTCTCGGTCACTTCCCGAGCCTCGCCGAAGCTGTACACGATGATGCCGTAGATCTGCACCGAGATCATCGGCACCATCACCGCGAGCCCGACCAGGCCAAAGCCATGGACCAGCGCATTGCGCCCGCGGATCGACATCGCAAGTCCAATGCCGAGCGCCGCGATCAGCGGCACGGTCACGATGTTCGTGGTCACGCCGCCGGAGTCGTAGGCCAGCCCGACGATCTCCTCCGGCGCGAAGAAGGTGACCGCGACCACCAGCAGGTACCCGACGATCATGTACCAGTGCAGGGGGTGCCCGAGCAGAATGCGCACCACACCCAGGGCCACGACCAGGCCGACCGACGCCGCGACCAGCACCCGCAGGATCAGCCCGCGGATCCGCCCCTCGCTGATCAGTTCCGCCTGCTCCGCCACTGCGATCAATGCCGGCTCGGCGATCACCGCGGCGAAACCCAGACAGAAGCCGAAGATCATCAGCAGCGGCAGCGAACCCTTGCGGGCGAATTCGTTGGAGAGGTTCTTGCCGATCGGGAAGATGCCGAGCTCCAACCCCTGCAGGAACAGGGCCACACCCAGCACCACCACCAGCAGACCGATGGTGATCGACAACCAGGCTTCGGGGACCTGCCGAATCACCAGGAACTGAAACACCCCGACCACCAGGATGATCGGCAGCAGGTTGCGAAACGAATGGTTCAGTAGATCGCGGAATTCCCTGAACTGATTCAGCATGAATGCGCCATGGGCCTCGTGATTCGTCCGTGTGTCCCTTCAGGGGAGTTCGCCGATCCGGGCTCTGAACGATGCAATATCTCGTCGACGCGGGGTCTCGGCAGAGGGATCATCGCCGCTGAAAGGCCTTCGCCCGAGCGTGGCCGGCACCTACTCGGCGGTGTCGGTCGCCATGGGTCCCAGGTTCCGCACAAAGGACCCGGTCAAGCGGTCCATGGTCTGGACATGGCGACCATAGCCGGGGAGCAGCTTGTTCCGTAGCACCGTCGCCATGCCTGCGGCATCCAGCACGCCGGTTTCCAGACGCCCGATGTAGGTTTCCCATTCGGCCAGGGCCGTCTCGTGTTCCGCCTTGTGCCGCGTCGCTGGCGGGAAGGCCACACGGGACATCAAGGCTTCTTCGCGGGCGAAATGTGCCCGATTGTGCTCGATGAAGTCCCGAAAGGCCGCCGTCAGCCGCGTGGAACCGCAATCGGCCAGGGCCAATAATCCATCGAACCGTTCGGCAGCCTGGTCGTGGTCATCGTCCATGAACCCCATCAGGGTCTGCTGCATGCCTATCGAATCGTTCATCCTCTGCTCCAACGAAAGATCTATATCGTATTCTTGGCCAAAACTCCCGCCCATACCAGAACCCTAGCTGAGCATAGGGCAACAAGGCGCATTTGCGTAGGATCACACCCGGGCTGATCACACCCGGGCTGACCACACCTTGGCCCATCGAACCCGCCCACTTCCGGAATCGGCGCTCAGCCCTAGCGCCGCCAGAAAGCCGGGGACAACAACACCAGCACCGTAAAGATCTCCAGGCGCCCGAGCAACATCGAGAGTACCAGAACCCATTTGCTGAAGGTGTTGATCCCGGCGTAGTTTGCGCCGACATCGCCCAGGCCGGGACCGAGGTTGTTCAACGTGGCCCCGACGGCGGAGAAGGCCGTCACTTGATCGAGCCCGGAGGCCATCAACAGCAGCGTCATCAACGCAAAGGCCAGGACATAGGCCGCCATGAATCCCCAGACGGCCTCGACCACGCGATCCGGCATAACCTTGTCGTTGACCTTGACGGCGATATGGGCGTGCGGATGAATCAGTCGCCGAATCTCCCGCGCACCCTGCTTGAACAGCAGCAGGACCCGAATCACCTTCATGCCGCCGCCGGTGGAGGCGGTGCAGCCACCGACGAAGGACAGGAAGATCAGCATCACCGGCAAAAAGCCGGGCCAGAGATAGAAATCGGTGGTCGTGTACCCGGTGGTGGTTCCGATTGAGACGGCGTGGAAGATTCCCTGACGCAAGGCCTCCGACACACTGCCCGCCACCCCCGAATACAACAAGAAGGCCGAACCAATGGCCGCCGCCAGGGTGAGCAGCAGCAGGTAGAAGCGCACCTCCTCATCCTGGCGATAGGGCTTCAGAGTCATACGTCGAACGGCCAGGAAATGCATGGCGAAATTCATGCCACCCAGCAGCATGAAGAGCACGGCGACGGCCTCGATCCGGGCGCTTTCGAAATGGCCGATACTGGCGTCATGGGTGGAAAACCCACCGATGGCCACGGTACTGAACGAATGGGTCACCGCATCGAAGACCTCCATGCCGGCCATCCAATAGGCCGCCGCACAGGCCAGCGTCAGGCCCAGATAGATGAACCAGAGGTTGCGCGCGGTCTCCGCGATACGCGGGGTCAGCTTGGTGTCCTTCAGGGGTCCGGGCATCTCGGCCCGGAACAACTGCATGCCGCCGATCCCCAACAGGGGCAGGATTGCGACCGCAAGTACGATGATGCCCATGCCCCCCAACCACTGCAGTTGTTGCCGGTACCAGAGGATTGCGTGCGGCAGGGTATCCAGCCCGACGATCACCGTCGCGCCGGTCGTGGTCAGGCCGGACATGGATTCGAAGACCGCATCGGTCACGGAGATGTGCAGTGCGGGGTCGAGGTAGAGCGGCAAGGCCCCGAACAGGCCGAGCACCAACCAGAACATCACCACCACGACGAAGCCGTCGCGCACATGCAGGTCCCCGCGCGAGCGATGAACCGGTGCCCAGATCAGCAGCCCGATCGTCAACAGGATGAAAAAGGCTTGTAGAAACACCCAGCGACTCGCCTCGTCGTAGATCAGTCCGACCAGGGCCGGCGGCAGCATGGTCAGGCTGAACAGCGCGACCAGGATGCCCAGCAGGCGCAATGTGGTGGCTACTTGGAACATGGGCAGAATCCGTTGCGTGAAGGTCCCGGTATCGGGGGCCAGGACACGGCCCGCGCTGCCCGGCTCTCGGAAGACAGGACCCTGGAAGACAGGACCTTGAAAGACAGGACCTTGAAAGACAGGGCCTTGAAAGACAGGGCCTTGAAAGACAGGGCCAGGAAAGACATGGCCTCAGAAGAACAGCGGGCTGGGCTGGAACAGGCGCTGCACGGCCAGGACCTGGCTGCGATCGGTCAGGAACAGGATCGCATGATCCCCGGCCTCGATGATCGTGTCGTGATGCGGAATGATCACCTGGTCGTTGCGCACCAAAGCCCCGATGCTGGCGCCCTCGGGGAGGCGTACTTCATCGATGCGGCGATCCACCACCTGGGAGGTGCGGGCATCCCCGTAAACCACCGTCTCGATGGCCTCGGCAGCACCCCGACGCAGGGTGTGCACCACCGTCGTTCCGCCTTCGCGAACCCGGGCCAGCACCGCGCTCACGGTGGCGACCTGCGGTGAAATCGCGATGTCGATGGAACCGCTTTGCACCAGATCGACATAACTGGGGCGATTGATCAGGCAGATGACCTTGCGCACGCCGCGCCGCTTGGCCAGCATTGCGGCAAAGATATTGGCCTGATCGTCGTTGGTGACGGCGCAGAACACATCGGCATGGTCCACGTCGATCTCCTCCTGGAAGCGATCGTCCGCGCCATCGCCCTCCAGTACGAGCACACCGCCCGGCAGGCTGCTGGCCAAGGCACGGGCGCGCTCGGGGTCGCGTTCGACCAGCTTCACCCCATAATCCCGAACCAGAACCTCGGCGAGGCGCCGACCGATGTTGCCCCCGCCGGCAATCATCACCCGATGGTAGGACCGCTCCGTGTGGCGCAATGCAGCCGTGACCGCACGGATGTTTTTCTTGGCGGCAACGAAGAAGACTTCGTCGTCGACCTCGATCACGGTATCGCCGTCCGGCACCACCGCCCGATCGCGACGAAAGATCGCGGCGACCCGCGCCTGTGGACCGCTCCGTTCCCGGCGCAAACGGCGCAACTGGCGCCCGACCAGGGGTCCCCCGTGGTAGGCGCGGACCGCGACCAGCGATACCCGACCATCGGCGAAATCCAGCACCTGCAAGGCCCCCGGATGCTCGACCAGCCGCTGGATCTGGCTGGTCACCAGCCCCTCCGGAGAGATCAACATATCCACCGGCACTGCATCCCGAGCGAAGAGTTGCGGATGCTGATGGTAATCCCGCGCACGGGCCCGCGCGATCCGCGTCTCGACGTTGAACAGGGTCGAGGCGATCTGGCAGGCCAGCAGGTTCACCTCGTCCGAGTCGGTGACGGCGATCAACATCGCCGCATCCGGGGCCCCGGCCGCCTCCAGTACCGGTGGATGCGCAGCGAAACCGACCACAACCTGAATGCCCAACTCGTTCTTCAGGGCCTTAAGGCGCTCCTCATTCCGATCGACCACGATCACCTCGTGGCCGTTGTCGCTCAGCGCCTCGGCCAGCGAATAGCCCACCTGACCGGCCCCTAGAATGATGATTTTCTTCATTGGTTACGCGATCGCCCTGCTTTCAGGTCAGGATGGGATGGCCATTGCCGTCAGGCGTCCAGCCGGCCTCGCGTCCTCCGTGTTGTCTGCGATCGAGGGTGAGTGGCGTTCTGCCCAGGACCTCCCTCCGAGGTCTCCTGCTCGGACATACTGCACTGGCAAGGGTGATGCTGCACGTGCGGTCCCGTATGCTACTGCCTGACCGCCCTCGCGGCCACCATCCTGCACGCAATCAGCGAGCCGCCCCCTGATGACACCGGACCCCCTTAGCCTGAACCCCGATCCCGATGGCTCGGCACAGACCGACGCGCCGCAGCGCCGGTGGGCGATCGAGATGCACCGATTGCGCAAGCGCTACCAGGGCACCACCGTGGTGGACGGCATCGATCTCACCATTCCCTCTGGGGAGTTTTTTGGTCTGCTGGGGCCGAATGGAGCCGGCAAGACCACCATCCTGCGCATGCTGCTGGGCCTGACCCCGATCGACGATGGACACGTGCTGGTGCTGGGCCAATCGATTCCCGAACACGAACGTGCGGTGCGCGCGCGCCTTGGCGTCGTGCCCCAGTTCGACACTCTCGATCCGGACTTCACGGTCGAGGAGAACCTGTTCACGTATGGCTCCTATTTCGGGCTGGATCACGCCGATCTGGAGCAGCGGGTCGTCGATCTACTGGAACTCGCCAACCTGGAGGGGCGACGCAAGTCGCGGATCAACACCCTGTCCGGGGGCATGAAGCGGCGCCTGACCCTCGCGCGTGCCCTGATCAACGAACCGGACGTGGTGATCCTGGACGAACCGACCACCGGGCTGGATCCACAGGCGCGGCATCATCTGTGGCGGCAACTCCGGCGGCTGCGCGAACGCGGGGTGACCCTGGTGCTGACCACCCATTACATGGAAGAGGCGGAGGAACTCTGCGACCGCGTGGCGATCATCGACCGAGGGCGTATCATCGCCTGCGACTCGCCGCGCGCGCTGATTGCGGTCCATGTCGAACCGTGGGTGATCAGCCTGAATGCAGCCTCGGCCCGCCGATTCATCGCCGATCGGAAGGCGTTGGCGGCACGGGTGCATGAAATCGCCGACACCTGGCTGATCTACACCGGAGTCCCGATGCAGGTGCGCGCGACCCTGGAGGCCGCCGGACTGCCACACGCCATCCGTCCCGCCAGTCTCGAGGATGTCTTTCTGAAGCTCACCGGCCACGATCTGAGGGAATGAGCTTGCGCCACGACGCAGAACCCGCCCCGACCCGACCCGATCCGGCGCGACCCGATCCGGCCAGACCCTGGCTGCCCCGGCCCCGCCTGCGCTTCGTTGCGGTCTGGAAACGCAACCTGCGGGTCTGGCGCAAGTTGATCATGCCCTCGCTGTTCGGCAACTTCGGCGAGCCGGTGCTCTACCTGCTCGCCTTCGGCTACGGCTTCGGCCGCCTGGTCGGTGAGATCGAGGGCATGAGCTACATGGTCTTCATCGCCTCGGGCATCATCTGCTCGAGTGCGATGTTCACCGCGAGCTTCGAGGGCATGTACTCGGCCTACACCCGCATGGCCGAACAGAACACCTGGCTCGCGATGCTGGCCACACCCCTGACGCTGGACGACATCGTCTTCGCCGAGGCGACCTGGGCCGCGACCAAGGGGTTGATCAGCGCAGGAGCGATCTTGATCGTCGCGAGCCTGCTCGGCCTGGTCAGCGACGCCCGCGCGCTGCTGGCGCTGCCGGTGGTCTTCCTGGCCGGGTTCACCTTCGGTTCGCTGGCGCTGGTGGTCACCGCCTTCTCGCGCAGCTATGATTTCTTTCTTTATTATTTCACATTAGCGGTAACTCCCATGCTATTGCTTTCCGGTGTTTTCTTTCCGTTACAAGAAATGCCCGACTGGGTCCAGTGGCTGGCCCTGGCCCTGCCGTTGGCGCATGTGGTGGAAATCGTGCGCCCTCTGATGACCGGCAGCTGGCCCACCCAGATCCTGCTGCACCTTGCGGTGATCGTCGGCTATGGTGGCGCCGCATGGATCGCCGCCACCGCCCTGATCCACCGCCGCCTGATTCGCTGATCCCGGCATTGATCGGCGGTACGGATCGGCGACGTTGAGTCCCGTGCTGATTCCCGGGACCGTGGACGCTGCCCCTTGCGACACGAGGCCGCCAGGAATACTGTATTAAAGAACAGTATTCCGACACGGTCTTTCACGATGAAGCTCACCGCACGCCAGCAACAAATCCTCACCTTCATCCGCGAGCGAATCGAAACGCAGGCCTCGGCCCCGACCCGGGAGGAGATCTGCAACGCTTTCGGCTTTCGCTCGCCGTATTCGGCCGAATGCCACCTGCGTGCCCTGGCCCGCAAGGGGGCGATCGATCTGATCAGCGGCAGTGCCCGCGGGATTCGCCTGCCCCCCGGCACCGGACCGGAAAGCGGCATCCCGCTGATCGGACGGGTGGCGGCCGGGGCCCCGATCCTCGCCACCGAGCACGTCGAGGACCACTACCGGATCGATCTCCCGCTGTTCCATTCGCGCCCGGACTACCTGTTGCGGGTCCACGGCGAGAGCATGCGCGATGCCGGCATCCTGGACGGCGATCTGCTGGCGGTGCGCCAGCAGCGCGAGGCTCGCAATGGCCAGATCGTGGTCGCGCGCATCGAGGACGAGGTTACGGTGAAGTACTTCCAGCGCACCGGCGATGGCATCCTCCTGCTTCCCGCCAATCCCGACTACACCCCCATCGTCGTCGACCCGAACCGGGAGCTGGTCATCGAGGGAATCGGCGTCGGCGTGGTCCGGGCATTGGCCGAATAGGCGCATCGGCCTGTGAATCTTCACCCAACGCCGCCGGTACTGAGCCATGTCGGCCCTTGAGGAACTGCTCGCCCATCCCCGCCTCTGGCGTGGCCGCGGCAGCGATGCCCCGGCGGTCGTCCCAACCCGGCCGAGCGGCTTTGCCGCATTGGATCGGGCCCTGCGCGGTGGCTGGCCGCAGGGGCAGCTGACCGAATTGATCGGCGGCCCCTTCGGCTGCGGCGAAACCCGGCTGTTGCTGCCGCTGCTCGCCGCCTGCACCCGGGAGCACCGCCGTGTGGTCCTGGTCGCTCCGCCCGCCACGCCCTGGATCCCCGGCTGGCGGCAACTGGGGGTGGATCCCGAGCACCTGCTGCTGATCCGGCCGACCACCGAGCACGATGCCCTCTGGAGCTGCGAACAGATCCTGCAACAACCCGGGACCGGTGCCCTGCTCGCCTGGCTGCAGGGCAGCGATGGCGCGCCGCTGCGGCGCCTGCGCCTGGCCGTCGGTGCCCAGGACACCTGCGCCTTCCTGTATCGCCCGTCGGCCACGGCACGACAGCCCTCGCCCGCCCACCTGCGGATCGGCTGGCGGAGCTCCGAGGATCACCTGCATCTGGAGATCCTCAAACATACCGGGGGCGGCTCACCCTGGAATCAGCCCGTGCGCATTGCCCTGGATCGGCTGAAACCCGGCGTCATCCAGCGCCGCTCTGCGCCCACCACCCGATGAAGCCGCACGATCGACCGATGAAGCCAAGAGCCCTCGTCCCCAACAGCCAGGGCCGACTCGCCGGCGGGCCACTCACCCTGCTGCCGCCGATGGCCTCCGCCCCCCCAGCATCGGGCTTTGCACTGGACTTTGCACCGGGCCCCACACCGGGCTCCGCACTGGCTCCAGCACCAGCCCCGGGATCGCCATCAAAACCGCCTTCAAAATCGGCCTCGGAAGCGGGATCAGTCCAGCCGCTGTGGATGGCGGTCTGGTTGCCGCACCTGGCGCTGGATGCGCTGATGCAGACCGGCCTGATGCAGATCGGCGCCGTCCGAACCGAGGCCCTGATCCTGGTCGAGGACGGCACCCCGCCGCGGGTGCATGATGGCAACCGGGCCGCCCGTCGGGCCGGCGTCCATCCGGGCATGCGGCTCGCCGATGCCCTGGCCGTGCTCCATGCCCCGATCATCCTCGATCACGTCCCGGAGACCCTCCGGCTGCATCTGCAGACCCTGGCCTCCGTGCTGCTGCAATTCAGCGACCATGTCACCCCGGAACCGGCGCAGCAGCGCATCCTGCTCGAGATCGGTCGCAGCCTGCGCCTGTTCCACGGGCTGGAGGCCCTCGAGCACAAGGTTCGGGCGACCCTGCGCCAACTCGGTTACAGCCCTCGATTCGGGATCGCCCGTACACCGGCGGCCGCCCGGCTGCTGGCCGGATGCCGGAATCCGCCCCGGCCCATGGAGCGCGATGCCCTGCATCGGGCATTGACGCCCCTGCCGCTAACCGCCCTGCCTCTGCCGGCGACCGTCATCGCCGCCATACAGGCGATTGGTCTGACCCGCATCGGTGACCTGCTGCGTCTTCCGCGCCAGGATCTCGCGCTACGCTACGGGCCCGCGCTGCCGGAACTTCTCGATCGCCTGCTCGGGGATGCCCCGGAGGCCCTGCCACGCTTTCAGCCGCCGGAAACCCCAGGCTTCCACCTGGAGTTCGATCAGGAGGTCACCGCCACCGGCGCCCTGCGCTTTCCGTTGAAGCGCCTGCTGCTGCAGATGGAACAGGCGCTGCGGGCCCGCCAGCACGGCGTCCAGCATCTGGACCTGCACCTGGTGCACCGCGAGACAACGACCCGACTGGCGCTGGAGCGCAGCCACCCCGGCGGCCGTGCGGAGGACTGGATCGAACTCTGGAGCCTCCGCCTGGACCAGGTGACCCTGCCGGCACCGGTCCGGGGCCTGCGGCTCTTCGCCGAACGCCTGCTGCCGCTCACCGGAAAGGGCGCCGGGCTGTTCGGTGATCCGGCCAGCACCCAGGATGAGAGCGGGCTCCTGCCCCGATTGCGTGCCCGCCTCGGCGAGGCGGCGATCCTGCGCTTCGTGCCGAATGGCCAACCCCTGCCCGAACAGGCGCAGGAGGCATGGACGACGGCCGGCCCGCTCCCGGCCGCGCCCGTCAGCGCAACGCCGGCCCAGCGGGTGGCCGGAGCTGCCCTGTGGCTACAGCCCCTGCAGACCTGCCCGCCGCCGGACACGCGGTACTGGCTGGGCCGTCTGGAAGGCGGCTGGTGGGCCGGCGACAACGACCAGCGCCGCGATTACGCCCTCGCCCGAGACCCCCAAGGCCGCCTCCGCTGGCTCTTCCGCGACCTGCGCAACGGCCAATGGCACCAACAAGGCCTCTGGGGCTAAGCGTCGGTCCGCACCCCAAGGCCGTGCCCAAGCCGTGCGGGGTGCGCCCGGTCCGGGCTCGATCAAGGTCTCACCCCTGAGGCGCCGATGTACGCTTGGTTGGGTGCCCGAGCCGTGCACGGCCTTCGGGGCCGGTGTTTTGCGGCCAGATTCAGGCCGGGCAGCCGGGGGTCCACAAGAGCAGATCCCAGCCCCCGCGCGCGGGCCCTTTCCCTTCCATAAAAAAAGATGACCCCAGTGGAGGGCGCAGCCCTGTAGGGGGGTGTCGACAGCAGGGACGCTGTCGTCAAGCCTACGTGGTGTATTTACGGCGTCCCCCCGACAGGGCTGCGCCTTCCACTGGGGTCCACCACTCCCGGGCCGCAGAGGACGATGGCTTCGGCGGCGATGCCTTCGCCGCGGCCGGTGAAGCCCAGGCGTTCGGTGGTGGTCGCCTTCACGTTTACCGCGGTCCGCGGCAGGCCGCAATCCGCGGCAATATTGGCGCGCATCGCCTCGATGTGCGGGGCCATCTTCGGCTGCTGAGCGATGATCACGCTGTCGACGTTGATCGGGAACCAGCCTGCGGCGCGGACGCGGGTCATCACCTCTGCCAGCAGGATTCGGCTGTCCGCGCCCCGATAGCGCGGATCCGAGTCGGGAAAATGGCGGCCGATATCGCCCAGTGCCGCAGCGCCGAGCAAGGCATCGCACAGGGCATGCAACAGCACATCGCCGTCCGAGTGGGCCATGAAGCCGTGATGGTAGGCGATCCGCACCCCACCGAGGGTCAGATGATCGCCCGGTCCGAAGGCGTGGACATCGAAGCCCTGGCCGACGCGCAGATCAAGCGGCATCGGCGCGCACCTGGCGCTCGCGCAACCGTACATGGCGAATCATGCCGTCGACCAGAATGAACAGCAGTCCCGCAGTCAGCAGGTGCCAGAGCCAGTGCGTCCCGACCACCAACCAGGTGCACAAGGCAAGATCCAGGGCCCGAATCACCAAGGCCAGCGCAAAGAGGCTGCTCGCCAGCAGCAGGTCCCGCGCCAGACGCCGATCGACCCGCGCCGCCAGGGGCATGCCGGCAAGCAGCAAGCCCAGCAGCGGCACATACAGCATGGTGTGGCCGGGCGCGACATTCGGCAGCAGCAGAACCAGTACGGCCAGACCGAAGGCGGTCAACAACCAGCCCACCAGCAGGCCAAGCCAGCCCAGGCCGCGAACTCGCACCAGAAAGACGCTCCAATACAGCGCCACGAAGGCTGCGGTGGCCGCACTGTCGAAGCCCAGCATCCACTCCAGGCCGCTGGCATGCCAGAGCACGCTGGTTGCTCCAACCAGGGCGATCAACCCCGCCAACAAATGCAGATCCCAGTGCTCGCGCCAGCGCGCCGGCTCAAGCTGCTTCCAGGCCTGCCACGCCGAGAGGAAAAAGGCGAGCCCGCTCACGGTGTTCAGCGGCTCCGCAAACCACCCGGCGGCATCGCGTTCGCAATACCGGATCATCCGAACGCCCCACGCCAGCGGGCCTTCCGGCCCGACTCACTCACGATGCAGACCGTGCATCAAGACCGCCAGGATGTCCTCGGCCGCCACACCCGGGATATCCAGTTCCAGCTCCGTCATCACCTGGGCGATGTGTGCCTGCAACTTGGCCGCATCCGCTTCGGCGCTGATCGGCAGCACGACGCCCCGCAGGCGCTCTTCCAGATGCCGTATCCCATCGGCGGGCAGCACGGTGAAGTCACCGGAAAATTCGACATCCTCCAACGCATTGTCGCAGGTGAGCATACGCGCGCGGATCAGGCCACCCTTGGCCTTGTGCACACCTTCCACCAGGTAGGTGCCGGCCGCGATCTTCACGCCGGTGGTGACCAGGCGCCGGCCCTTCTGGTGAACCCATTCCGGATCCTGCAACAGCACCCGCGCGTCGACCAGCGCCTCCTGTTCCTGCTCGCTCAATACCGAGGCCTCCGGCACCACTCCGAGGGTTTCGCGGATCGACTCCAGAAACAACGCCTTCACCCGTTCGCGGTCCGGTGGCTGACCCAGCTCCCGCGTCAGCGTCGTCATGTAGTCCTGCATGCCCTGGCGCAGCTTGTCGCGGAACTTTTCCGAGCTGACCTTCAGGCACCGGGCCATGGTGTCCATATCGAAATCGAACATGAAGCTGCCGACCATCACCGTCGCATCCTCGATACGCGCCGAGCCCGTACCACCGATCTTGCGGCCGTTCACGTGGATGTCGTTTACCGGACGGAACACGGCCAGCACCCCCAAGGCCCGGTAGGTCGCGAGCACCGGGGCCATGAAGTGCGCATAGATGGCCTCGACCCGAGCGGGCGCAAGCCGGTGGGGATAGACGAAGTGAAAGAACATCTGGTCGCGGTTCAGGTAGACCGCCCCGCCGCCGACGTCGCGCCGGATGATCGGGAGACCCTCCCGCTGGCAATACTCGGCATCCACCTCCTGTTCGATATCCTGGTGCAGACCGACTGATACGAAGGGGGCGTCGGGATTCACCAGGATCACCACTGGATCGTCGTCCAGTTCCATGCTCTGGGCGACGGCATGAAAGACGGCCATCGATTCGATCGGCGGAACAAAGCCGACATCGAGTACGCGAATTCGCTTCATCATCGATCCCCTAAGCGGTTCTGTTTCATTAAGTAGAGATGCGCAGCATCGAGGTCTTCCGGCCGCGTGATCTTGATATTCACCGGGCTGCCCTCCACAAGACATGGTTTATGCCCATGGAATTCCATTGCGCTGGCTTCATCGGTGATGGGTATTCCGGCGCTTGCCGCGGCCTGCAGGGCCGCCCGCAGTGGCTGCAGGCGAAACATCTGCGGAGTCAGCGCGCGCCACACCCGGTCTCGATCCAAGGTATGGGCCACCCGGTCGGTCCCGTCGGACCACTTCAGGGTATCCGTGCTCGGCGTGGCCAGCAGCCCCCCCACCGGATCGTCATGCAGGGTTTCGATCAGCCGGTCGAGGTCCTCGACCGGCAGGCAGGGACGCGCGGCATCGTGGACCAGCACCCAGTCGTCGGGATCGCCGTGATCACTGAGAAAATCCAGACCATTGCGCACCGACCCGTAGCGTTCGGCGGCGCCTACGACCCGGAACAGGCGCCCGCCGGCGGCCGGCAGATCGAGCACATCGGGATCGATATCCGGACCCAGCACCAGGACCACGCCGCGGATCCGGGGGTGTTCCAGAAAGATGCTCAGCGTATGGGCGAGTACGGTACGGTGGCCGAGGGTCAGAAACTGTTTGGGCCGATCCGCACCCATACGCCGGCCCATGCCCGCCGCGGGAATCAAGGCCCAGAGGGCGGGTGTTTGAAAGGCCGTCATCGGCCCGCCCCGCTACGCTTTGAACCGGCGTCGCTTCGATCGGGCACCGGTTCGACCAGAAAGAAGAACACCTCGTCCTCGCGGATCATGCCCAGATCCCGCCGGGCCCGTTCCTCGACGGCCTCGCTGCCATCGCGCAAATCCTCGACCTCGGCCTCGAGTGCGCGGTTGCGCCCGCGCAGTGCCTCGTTCTCCACCTGTTGCACCTGCTTCGCTTCCCTTAATTCATGGACATACCGCCAACTGCTCTCTCCGAACCACAGCGAAAACTGCAGGCCCGCGAGCGCCAGTACCAGCAGCCCCAGGCCCCAACGCATCAGGCACCCGTTCCGGGGTCAGCGAGCGACGGCAAGACGCGTTATCGGGAATGGCGGATGGGAAAGGCGGCGAGCCCCGGATAACGCGCCTCGGCACCCAGTACTTCCTCGATCCGGATCAGCTGGTTGTACTTCGCCATTCGATCCGAGCGCGACAGGGATCCGGTCTTGATCTGGCCGGCTCCGGTGGCCACAGCCAGATCCGCGATGGTCGCGTCCTCGGTCTCGCCGGAGCGATGCGAAATCACCGTGGTGTAGTGGGCGGCCTTCGCCATCGCGATCGCCTCAAGCGTCTCGGTGAGCGTGCCGATCTGGTTGACCTTGATCAGGATCGAGTTGGCCACACCCAGATCGATTCCCTCTTTCAGGATCTCGGTGTTGGTCACGAACAGGTCATCACCCACCAGCTGCACGCGATCGCCCAGGCGATCGGTCAGGACCTTCCAGCCGTCCCAATCGCCCTCGTCCAACGCATCCTCGATGCTCAGGATCGGATACTGATCGACCCAGTGCGCCAGGTATTCGGTGAACTCCTCGGCCGAGAAGTCGCGGCCTTCGGAGGCCAGATGGTACCGGCCGTCCTTGTAGAATTCCGAACTGGCGCAGTCGAGTCCGAGCCAGATGTCCTCCCCGGCCTTGAACCCGGCCTGATGGATGGCCTCGAGGATCACCTCCACCGCCGCCGCATTCGAGGGCAGATCCGGGGCGAAGCCGCCCTCGTCACCCACGGCGGTCCCCAGGCCCCGCCCGTGAAGCAGTTTCTGCAACGCGTGGAAGACCTCGGCGCCGTAGCGGACCGCCTCGCTGAGGCTTCCGGCGCCCACGGGCAGAATCATGAACTCCTGCATGTCGACGCTGTTGTTCGCATGCGAGCCACCGTTGATGATGTTCATCATCGGCACCGGCATCAGGTTGGCCTCCATACCGCCCAGGCTCTGAAACAGCGGCAGCCCGGCGTCGGCCGCGCGCGCGTGCGCCAGGGCCAGCGACACCGACAGGATCGCATTGGCGCCCAGGCGCTGGCGGTTCGGCGTGCCGTCCAGTGCGATCATGGCTCGATCCGCCATTTCCTGGTTCGCCTCCTGCCCGCACAGGGCGGCGCGAATCTCGCCGTTCACGTGACCGACGGCCCGGCGCACACCCTTGCCGCCGTACCGTGCGGGGTCACCATCGCGCAGTTCGATCGCCTCACGCACGCCGGTGGAGGCGCCGGAGGGCACGGCGGCGCGCCCGCGTGCGCCGGAATCCAGGATTACATCCGCCTCGACGGTCGGATTGCCGCGGGAATCGATGATCTCGCGCGCCTTGATCTCGGTTATTTTGGACATCACCTTCTCCTTGAAAGCGTGAACCCGGAACCGTGCCGGGAGGACGGGCCCGTACCCAACAAGCCCATGCAAACGAACCAATAACGGCATCCCATGGTTCGGTCAATCGTGCAGCCCGTTATCCAGACCGTGGTACAGACCGTGGTACAACCAATGGTACGAAATGCCGCACCCGTCAACCCAGACCGAAGGCCGCCTCCGCAAACGGCTGAGCCTTGACCGCACGGTCCAGCGCCACCAGGGTTTGCATCAGCTCCTGCATTCGCGCCAGCGGCCAGGCATTCGGACCATCGGAAAGGGCCTGCTCGGGATCCGGATGGGTCTCCATGAACACGCCGGCGATGCCGGCCGCGACCGCCGCCCGCGCCAGCACCGGTACGAATTCGCGCTGACCGCCCGACACCGCGCCCTGGCCGCCGGGCTGCTGCACCGAGTGCGTGGCATCGAAGACCACCGGACAGTCCGTCTGGCGCATTATCGCCAGACTGCGCATGTCAGAGACCAGGGTGTTGTAGCCGAAGGAGACCCCCCGCTCGCAGACCATGATGTGGTCATTGCCGACCGCGCGGGCCTTGGCGACCACATGCTCCATGTCCCAGGGGGCGAGAAACTGACCTTTCTTGATATTGACCGGCCGGCCCTGGCGCGCCACGTTCTGGATGAAGTTGGTCTGACGGCACAGGAAGGCCGGCGTCTGCAGCACATCGGCGACGCTGGCCACTTCTTCTAGCGGGGTGTCTTCGTGCACATCCGTGAGCACCGGAACGCCGATCGTGTTTTTAACCTTTTCCAGAATCTGCAGACCCTTATCCATTCCCAGTCCACGAAAGCTCCCGGTGGACGAGCGGTTCGCCTTGTCGAAGGAGGACTTGTAGATAAAGGGGATCCCGAGGGCCTCGGTCATCATCTTCAGTTGCTCTGCGGTCTCCAGCGCCAGGGCCTCCGATTCGATCACGCACGGGCCGGCGATCAGGAACAAGGGCCGATCAAGCCCGGCCTCGAAGCCACACAGCGGCATGGGTGCGGTCATAGCAGGGGCTGCTTGGCCCGGGCGGCCTTGGCTTCCTGGTGGCGGCGTGCCGCACTCACGAAGCCGGTGAACAGCGCGTGCCCATCGCGAGGCGTCGAGGTGAACTCCGGATGGAACTGGCAACCCACGAACCAGGGGTGATCCGACAGTTCCAGGGCCTCCACCAACGTGCCATCCTCGGATCGTCCGGAGAAGACCAGGCCCGCCGCCTCCAGACGTTCAGCATAGGCATTGTTGAATTCGTAGCGGTGCCGGTGCCGCTCCTGGACACGAGGCGCACCGTAGGCCCGTTGCACCTGCGAGCCCTCGGTCAGCACCGCGGTCTGCGCCCCCAGGCGCATGGTGCCGCCCAGATCACTGGCGGCATCGCGTTGCTCGATCCGCCCCTCGCGGTCCTGCCATTCGGTGATCAGCGCGATCACCGGATGCGGCGTGTCCGGACTGAACTCGGTGCTGTGGGCACCCTGCAGGCCGGCGACATGGCGCGCAAATTCGATCACCGCGACCTGCATGCCCAGACAAATGCCCAGGTACGGGATGCCGTGCTCGCGCGCGTAACGCACGGCAACGATCTTGCCCTCGACGCCGCGTTCGCCGAAGCCACCCGGCACGAGGATCGCATCCAGCCCGTCGAGGCCGTCGAGTTCGGGCTCCCCCCCCTCGAGCTTCTCGGAATCGATATAGCGAATGCGCACCCGGGTACCGGTGTGAATCCCGGCATGGGTCAGGGCCTCGTTGATCGACTTGTAGGATTCGGTGAGTTCGACGTATTTGCCGATCATGCCCACCGACACCTCGGACTCGGGAAACTCCATCGCATTGACCACATACTTCCAATCCGCGAGATCCGCGACCGGGACCTCGATATGGAGCTTGCGCAACACGATCTCGTCGAGCTTCTGGGAGTGCAGCCACAGCGGGATCTTGTAGATATTGTCGACATCGACGGCGGAAATCACCGCCTTTTCCTCGACGTTCGTGAACAGGGCGATCTTGCGCCGCTCCGCTTCCGGCAACGGCTGATGCGCCCGGCACAGCAATACGTCGGGCTGGATCCCGATCGAACGCAGTTCCTTCACCGAATGCTGGGTGGGCTTGGTCTTGATCTCGCCGGCGGCGGCGATGTAGGGCACCAGCGTCAGATGGATATACAGCGCGTTGTCGCGCCCGAGTTCCACCCCCATCTGCCGGATCGCCTCCAGGAAAGGCAAGGACTCGATGTCGCCCACGGTGCCGCCGATCTCCACCAGCGCGATATCGGCATCGCCGGCCCCGGCGCGGATCGAGCGCTTGATCTCGTCGGTGATGTGCGGAATCACCTGCACGGTGCCGCCCAGGTAATCGCCCCGACGCTCCTTGCGAATCACGCTTTCGTAGATCTGGCCGGCGGTGAAGTTGTTCTTGCGCCCGGTCCGGATGCGCACGAAGCGCTCGTAGTGCCCCAGGTCGAGGTCGGTCTCGGCGCCGTCGTCGGTCACGAAGACCTCGCCGTGCTGAAACGGGCTCATCGTGCCCGGATCCACATTGATGTAGGGATCGAGTTTCAGGAGGGTGACCTTGAGCCCGCGGGCCTCGAGGATGGCACCGAGCGAAGCCGAGGCAATGCCCTTGCCCAGAGACGACACCACGCCTCCGGTGATAAATACGAAACGCGTCATTTGGGAACCCGTGGAAGTACGACCGGCAGGGCGTCGGAGCGCGCGAGAAGAGTACCAAAAAGGCTCCCAGCGCTCAATCGGCCGAGTTCTCCTCGGCCGAGCTCATGTCGCCCGAACCCTCCGGGTTCTCCTCGGCGGGACCGCAGGTCCAGAGCACAGCGACCCAGCGATCGTCGACGGCGATCAACGGAATCTGCGCACGCTGCCAGGGCGGAATCCCGTGCTCCTGCATCAGGCTCTTCAGGGATCGCCGGCCACCGGGCAGCGCGACCCTCTCGCCACCGCGACGAAATCCGACCCGGACCCTGTGGCGCTGATGCACCCCGGCGGCGTGCAGATCGTCCCGGGTCAACGTCCGGCCATCCGCAAGGACCAGATGGGAGGCGTTGTGTGGCCATTCGATATCGGTCTTCGGCACGGCCGCATCCCGGCGGCTTCGCCCGTCGGTCGGTCCGCGGAGTAGATGGATCCGCCCACGGTAGGTTCGCAGGCCGAAACGATCCCAGGTCAGCACGGGACTCGATTCGCTGGAGCCCTCGGCCAACTGGCGCAGGAACTCCAGCAAGGGGCCGCGACGCGGCGCCGGCACGCGGAGTCGGGCCAGGAAGCGGCGCAGCAGCCAGACCCGACGTAACGCCGGTTGGGCCAGCAGACCATGGCGATCCAGGCTCGGCATACCCCCACCTCGAATGCTTCGATCCCCGTCGAGTCCATCGGTATCGGGTCCATCCGTATCCAGCCCGTCCGCCGTGGGCAGGGCCATATCGATCAAGTTCTCCAGCACCGGATCGAGCAGGTCATCCAGCACCGCTTGGGTCTGGGCCTGCAGCTGTGCGGCCGCGCTCAGCCGTCGCTCGACAGGAAAACGCCCGGATAACACGGGCAGCACCTCCCGACGCAGAAAATTGCGGTCGAAGCGGGTGTCCTGATTGCTCGGATCCTCGATCCAGGCCAGACGATGGCGGGCGACATAGTCTGCGATTGCCGCAGCGGACACCGTGAGCCAGGGACGGCCGAGCCAGCCCCGGCCCAGGCGACGCCACGCCGGCATGGCCGCGAGTCCGGCAGGGCCACTGCCCTTCAGGGCGGCGAGCAGGAAGGTCTCTGCCTGATCGGCGGCATGGTGCGCGGTCAGCACGACGGACCGGGGCGTCAGCTCGCGGGCCAGGGCCTGGTAGCGCAGGCGCCGGGCGCTGGCCTCAAGGCCTTCGCGAGAGGGGATCGGAACCCGGATCGGATGCAGCTGATACTCGATACCCCAACGGTCCGCGACCTGCCGACAGTGCGCGGCCTGGGCATCCGCGTCTTCGTGCAGACCGTGATGCACGTGCACGGCGATCACCGGCGCCACGCCGGATATGCGGCTCAACGCATGCAGCAGGGCCGTCGAGTCACGCCCGCCGCTGAAGGCGACCCGCCAGCCTTCGATATCCGGATACGCGGACACAAAGGCGTTGAGGGTCTCCGCAAGCGAATCAGCTGCCGACTTCCTGGAAGGCACCGTAGTCCATCAGCCGTTGGTAACGGCGCTCGAGCCGGCGTTCCGGATCCAGCGCATCGAGTTCGTTCAGGGTCTCCCGCAGGGCCGCCTTCAGCCGGGTCGCCATGATCTCCGGCGCCCGGTGGGCGCCGCCGAGCGGCTCCTCGATCACCCGATCGACCAGCCCGAGCTCACGCAGCCGCTCGGAGGTGATGCCCAGCGCCTCGGCCGCCTCCGGCGCCTTGTCCGCGCTCTTCCAGAGGATCGACGCGCAACCCTCGGGGGAGATGACCGAATACACCGAATACTGCAGCATCATGCTGGCGTCGCCGACGCCGATGGCCAACGCGCCACCCGATCCGCCCTCGCCGATCACCGTGGTGATGATCGGTGTGTTCAGCCGCGCCATCACCATCAGATTGCGCGCAATCGCCTCGCTCTGGCCGCGCTCCTCGGCGCCGACCCCGGGATAGGCCCCCGGCGTGTCGATGAAGGTCAGCACCGGCAAGCGGAAGCGCTCGGCCATCTCCATCAGCCGCAGGGCCTTGCGGTAGCCCTCCGGACGCGGCATGCCGAAGTTGCGCAGCACCTTTTCCTTGGTCTGGCGCCCCTTCTGGTGTCCGATCACCATCACCGGGCGTCCGTCGAACCGGGCCAGCCCGCCGACGATCGCCGGATCGTCGGCATAGGCGCGATCGCCCCGCAGTTCGACGAAATCGGTGAATAGCAACGGGGTGTAATCCAGGGTGTAGGGGCGGCGGGGATGCCGGGAAAGCTGCGCCACCTGCCAGGGCTTGAGCTTGGCGAAGATGGTTTCGGTCAGCGACAGGCATTTCTCCTCCAGGCGCTGGATCTCCTCCTGGATATTGATCTCGGAATCACCCCCGACGAAACGCAGATCCTCGATCTTGGCTTCCAATTCGGCGATCGGCTGTTCGAAATCGAGAAAATCCGGATTCATCAAGGGTCCCGTTGCAACGTCCAGAAGGCGCCGATTGTACCCAATACGCCCGGCATCCGCTCAAGCCGGGCCGTATGCGAGCGCGATGTCGCTCTGCGGCCCCAAGGTTTCGCGCAAACGGCGCAGCAAGGCCTCATCCGGCTGCACACGGATCTCCTGGGCCAACTGCAGTTCGACGGCGGCCTGTGCATGCTGATAACGCAGACGCAACCGGCACGATCCCGGCGGACAGGCTGCGATCAGCCGGTGCAGGGCATGGATCTGCTCCGAGCTTACGGCGATGAGGTTCAGATCCAGCATCCGAGCCCATTCGGCGCGCGCCTCGTCCAGGGTCCACACGCCCTGGGCGCGCATGCGGATGCCGCCGGCGTAGTCGTCCAGCGCCACGCCACCCTCGGCGACGATCAGCGCGTCCGGCACCAGGCGCTCCTGATGCTCGCGGTAATCCTCGTTGAACAGCACCAGCTCGGCGCGTCCGGTCTGGTCGTCCAGCGTGACGACCGCCATGCGCCCGCTCTGGGTGTTGCGCAGTCGGAGGCCCACCACCAGGCCGGCGATCCGCGCCGTTTCCTGGCGGTGGCGGCGCGGATTGCGATCCGGGCGCTTCTCCAGCATGGCCTCCAGCCCCTGCAGCGTGGTGCCGGTCATGCGCTTGAGTTCGTCGCGGTAGCGGGCGATCGGGTGCCCGGTCAGGTACAGACCCAGGGTCTCCTTCTCGCCGCGCAGGCGGTCGTCGTCGTCGAGTTCGGCGAGCGTTTCCAGGGCCGGCAACACCGCGCTCGCCGGCTCGCCGAACAGGTCCACCACCCCGAGCGCGGCATTACGCCCGGCCTGCTCCGCCGCCGCGATCGCGAGCGGCAGCGCGGCCAACAGGGTCGCCCGATTCGCGCCGATCGCATCCATCGCCCCGGCCCGGATCAGCGTCTCCAGCACGCGCTTGTTCAGCTTGCCCAGATCGATGCGCTGACACAGGTCCACCAGGCTGTGAAAGTCACTTTCGCTCGCATCACGGGCCCGCAGCAGGGTGTCGATCGCCGATTCGCCCACGCCCTTGATCGCGCCCAGCCCGTAGACGATGGTGTTCGCGTCCAGCGCGGCGAAGCGGTAGGCCGAGCGGTTTACGTCCGGCGGCACCACGCGCAGCCCGAGGTTGCGGCACTCGTCGATCAGGCCGACCACCTTGTCGGTATTGTCCATGTCCGCGGACAGCACCGCGGCCATGAACGGGGCCGGGTGGTGCGCCTTCAGCCAGGCGGTCTGGTAGGCCAGCAGCGCATAGGCAGCCGAATGCGACTTGTTGAAGCCGTAGCCGGCAAATTTTTCCATCAGGTCGAAGATGTAGGTCGCGATCTTTTCGGGCACGTCGCGAGCGAGCGCGCCGGACACGAAGATCTCGCGCTGCTTGGCCATCTCCTCGGCCTTCTTCTTGCCCATCGCTCGGCGCAGCAGGTCGGCGCCGCCGAGAGTGTAGTTCGCCAGCACCTGGGCGATCTGCATCACCTGTTCCTGGTACAGGATCACGCCGTAGGTGGGCTTCAGGATGGGTTCCAGATCCGGGTGCGGGTATTCGACCCGCGCCCGGCCCTGCTTGCGATCGATGAAGTCGTCGACCATGCCCGATTGCAGCGGACCCGGCCGGTACAGCGCGACCAGCGCGATGATGTCCTCGAAGCTGTCGGGCTGCAGGCGCCGGATCAGGTCCTTCATGCCGCCGGATTCGAGCTGGAAGACCGCGGTGGTCTGGTGCGCCTGAAGCAGCTTGAAGGCCAGGGGGTCGTCCAGCGCGATCGCGTCGAGGTCCACCGGCTCGGCGCCGTCCATCTGCCGGATCGCCGTGAGCGCCCAGTCGATGATCGTCAGCGTGCGCAAACCCAGGAAGTCGAACTTGACCAGCCCCACCGCCTCGACGTCATCCTTGTCGAAGTGGGTCACCAGGCTGCCGCCACCCTCCTCGCAGTACAGCGGCGAGAAGTCGGTCAGCGCCGACGGCGCGATCACCACGCCGCCGGCGTGCTTGCCGGCGTTGCGGGTCAGGCCCTCGAGCTTCAGCGCCAGATCCAGGATCCCACGGACCTCTTCGTCGTCGTCGTAGAGCCCCTTCAGCTCCTCGGTCTCCTCGAGCGCCTTGGTCAGGGTCATCCCCAGCTCGAAGGGAATCAGCTTGGCGATCCGGTCGACGAAGCCGTAGCCCTGCCCGAGCACCCGTCCGCAATCGCGCACCACCGCCTTCGCCGCCATGGTCCCGTGGGTGATGATCTGCGACACCCGGTCGCGACCGTAGCGGTCGGCCACGTAGTCGATTACCCGATCGCGGCCGTCCATGCAGAAGTCGATATCGAAGTCGGGCATGGAGACCCGTTCTGGATTGAGAAAGCGCTCGAATAGAAGCTCGTAACGCAATGGATCCAAGTCGGTAATACCCAAGACATAAGCGACCAGCGAGCCCGCGCCCGAGCCGCGCCCGGGACCCACCGGAATCGCATTTTCCCGAGCCCAGCGGATGAAATCGGCGACAATCAGAAAATAGCCGGGAAAGCCCATCTGGCAGATCACGTCGAGTTCCCGCTCGAGCCGCGCCGTGTACTCGGCCTCTGGCGCGAAGCAGTGGCGCGCCAGGCGGGCACGCAGGCCGTCTTCGGCGCTCAGGCGCAGGTGCGCGTCCACCGAGCGCCCGGCGGGCACCGGAAACTCCGGCAGCACCGACTCCCCCAGCGTCAGGCGCACGCTGCAGCGCCGGGCGATCGCCACAGCGTTCGCCAGCGCCTCCGGAATGTCGGCGAACAGCACCGCCATTTCCTCGGGGCTGCGCAGGTACTGCTGTTCGCTGTAGCGACGCACGCGGCGCGGATCGGTCAGTACCACCCCGTCGTGGATACAGACCCGGGCCTCGTGGGCCTCGAAATCCTCGGTGGCCAGAAAGCGCACGTCGTTGGTGGCCACCACCGGCAAGGCCAACGCCTCGGCCGCCGCCAACGCGGCGCTGACCCAGGCTTCCTCACCCGGCCGGCCGGCACGGGTCAGCTCCAGGTAGAAACGTTCCGGAAACAGCGCCCGCCATGGATCCAGCACCGCCGCCGTCAGCTCGATCGCATTGCCGGTGCCCTGCACGAAGAGACCATCGAGGGTGCCGGACAGCGCAATGAGCCCCTCGGTCGCCCCCTCCAGCCAGGCCGTGTCGATCCGCGGCACGCCCTTGTCCTGGCCTTCCTGCCAGGCGCGGCTGATCAGGCGCGTCAGGTGCTTGTAGCCGATATCGTTCTGCGCGAGGAGCGTGATCCGCGCCAGCGAGCCGTCGGCACGCGCGTCCCGCAGCAGCAGGTCGGCGCCAACGATCGGTTGCACACCCGCGGCAATCGCGGCCTTGTAAAACTTGACCAGGCCAAAGAGGTTGCAGTGGTCGGTGACGGCCACCGCCGGCATGCCGGCTGCCGCGACCCGATGCACCAGCGGCTTCAGGCGGACCAGGCCGTCCACCAGGGAGTATTCGGAGTGCACCCGCAAATGGACAAAGGCGGTCATCAGGCCTCCGGTGTACCGACGCCCGGTGCCCGCATCCCGGGCACGGTTTGCAGACTACGCGCCACCGGGGCGAAGCTGCGCCGATGCTCAGGACAGGGTCCGTGTTCGATCAGCGCCGTCAGATGCATCGGCGTGGGATAGCCCGCGTGACGGTCGAAGCCGTACAGCGGGTAGACCGCATGGAGCTCGGCCAGCAGGGCGTCGCGGGCCACCTTGGCGATGATCGAGGCGGCACTGATCGCCGGCACCGTGAGGTCGCCGCCCACGACGGCGGTGGCGCGCCAGGGTCCCTCGGGCGTGAAACGCCCATCGACCCACAGGTGGGTGACCGCCGGCACCAGCGCCAGCGCCGCCCGGCGCATCGCGAGCAGCGTGGCGTGATGGATGTTGAGCGCGTCGATCTCGGCGGCGCTCGCCTGGCCCAAGGCCCAGCAGCACTCCTCGCGCAACACCGCGGCCAGTGCTTCGCGGCGCGCCGCGGAAAGGCGCTTGGAATCGGTCAGACCCGCGAGCACGTAATCCTCCGGCAGAATCACCGCGGCGGCCACCACCGGCCCGGCGAGCGGTCCGCGCCCGACTTCATCGACACCGGCGCTGCGCACCCCCACCCGGCCTTCTTCGCTCGTAGTCCCCCGCATCCTCCGCCCGACCTCCCCTGCCCATCATCCGTTGCATCCGACTTCGGTACACTACGCCGCGCACCCGTTCCGACGCGCGGTCATCGGACCCACCGTCGACCCATTCGGCGCGCTACACTACCACAGCCGTCGTTCACTACCCGCCGGGAATTTTCATGTCCACTCCACCTCTTCGCTGTGCCGTGATTGGCGTCGGTCATCTCGGCCAATGGCATGCTGCCAAGTACGCCCAACTCCCCCAGACCGATCTGATCGCCGTCGTCGACGCCGACGCCGCAACGGCCCAGCGCGTCGCTGGCCTGCACGGCTGCGCGGCCCTGCCCGATCACCGCGCGCTGCTGGGCCGCGTCGATGCCGTCAGCATTGCCGCGCCGACCACCCTGCACTATTCGATTGCCCGCGATTTTCTCGAAGCCGGGGTGCATGTGCTGGTCGAGAAGCCGATCACCACCACCGTCGACGAGGCCGAGGCACTGAACCAGTTGGCCGAGGCCCGCGGCGTGGTCCTGCAGGTCGGCCATCTGGAACGCTTCAACGCCGCGCTGCGCCGGCTGGTCGAGCGTGCGCCGAGTCCCCGCTTCATCGAGTCCCATCGCTTGGCGCCCTTCAAGCCCCGGGCGACCGACGTCTCGGTGGTGCTGGACCTGATGATCCACGACATCGACATCATCCTGGATCTGGTGGATGCCCCGCTGACCGAGGTGCGGGCCTCCGGCGCGCGCATCCTGACCCGCGACATCGATATCGCCAACGCCCGCCTGGAGTTCGAGAACGGCTGCGTCGCGAACGTCACCTCCAGCCGGGTCAGCACCAAGTCCGAGCGGCGCATGCGCATCTTCCAGCCCCACGGCTATGCCTCGGTCGACTTCCAGAACCGGATTCTTTCGCTGCATCACCTGGGCGACGACGACCCGCAGACCGGCGTGCCACAGATTCACAGTGAGGAGCTGCTGTTCGGCGATGCCGATGCGCTGCTCGTTGAGATCGAGGCCTTCGTGGCCGCGGTGCGCGGCGACGGTCCGGTGATCGTCAGCGGGCGCGCAGGCCAACGCGCGTTGGAAACGGCCATCCGGATCACCGATCTGGTCTATGCCCAACTGAATACGATGACCAAAGACCAGAACCGCAGTCGCACGGGAGGTGCACAATGATTCCAATGGTCGACCTGCAGCGCCAGTATCAGGACCTGCGCGGCGAAATCGATGCCGCGGTCGCCGGAGTACTGGAAACCACGCGCTTCATCCTCGGGCCCAATGTTCAGGCGCTGGAGGCGGAACTCGCGGAGTATCTGGGGGTGGCCCATGCGATCACCTGCGCCTCGGGCACCGATGCGCTGCATCTGGCGCTGCGTGCGGCCGATCTGGGTCCCGGTGACGAAATCATCACCACGCCCTTCACCTTCATCGCCACCGCCGAGGCGATCCGCTATGTGGGCGCTGAACCGGTGTTCGTCGACATCGACCCGCGCACCTTCAACATCGATCCGGAGGCCGTCGCCGCCGCGATCACGCCGCGCACCCGGGCGATCCTGCCAGTGCACCTGTTCGGCCAGCCGGCCGACATGCCGGCCCTCACCCGCCTGGCGGACGACCATCTGCTGCTGCTGATCGAGGACTGTGCCCAGTCCTTCGGCGCCCACATCCAGGGCGTGCAGACCGGCAGCGCCACGGCCTTTGGCGCCTTCAGCTTCTTCCCGAGCAAGAACCTCGGCGCCTACGGCGACGGCGGCCTGATCACCACCAACTGCACCCCGGCCGCCGAGCGCCTGCTGAAGCTGCGCAATCACGGATCGAAGGAGCGCTATCACCATGACGAGATCGGCTACAACAGCCGGCTCGACGAGATCCAGGCGGCGATCCTGCGCGTGAAGCTCAAACGCATCGACGACTTCAACCAAGCCCGGCGCCGGGTCGCCGCGCGGTATGCGGAAGTCCTTTCGGACCTGGATGTCGAGATCCCTTATGAGGACGGCATCGGGCTCCACGTCTATCACCAGTACACCATCCTCAGCGATCGGCGCGAGGCGATCATGGCGGCGCTGCAGCAGGCGAATATCGGCAACGCCGTGTACTACCCGATCCCGCTGCATCAGCAGAAGGCCTTCGCACAACGCGATCACACACCGCCGCGGCTACCGGTGACCGAATCCGTCGCCGCGCGCTGCCTGTCGCTGCCGGTCTTTCCGGAACTCGAGGATGCCCAGATCGACTTCATTGGCGAACGCATTCGTGCGGCACTGGCCTGAACCGATCGTGGCACCGACATCGACCGTAGGGCGGGAACCCTGTCTTGCCTGATCCGGCGCCAGCGGGCGGCACCGTCACCACCCAACCGGAAAGCATGGCGCAGGCCCGGGTCGTCATTTGTGCCGGCGAGGCCTCGGGCGACAACCTGGGCGCCGGCCTGATCCATGCGGTGAGGCAACGCCAGGCCGATGTGACCTTCACCGGCATGGGCGGCGCCCGGATGCGTGCCGCCGGCGTGCAGACCCTGATCGACGTCTCCGAACTCGCGGTGATGGGCCTCTGGGAGGTCGTCGTCCAGTACCCTCGCCTGCGCCGATTGCTCAAGCGCATGCAGCACCACCTGGAAGCGACGCGACCGGATCTGCTGATCCTGGTCGATTACGTGGAATTCAACCTGCGTCTGGGCGCTTATGCCCGGCGCCTCGGCATTCCGGTGCTGTTTTATGTGAGTCCACAGATCTGGGCCTGGCGCGAACGGCGCATTCATCGGATCAAACGCTGCGTCGATGCGATGGCGGTGCTGTTTCCGTTCGAGCAGGCGGTCTATGAACGCCATGGCGTTCCGGTCCGTTATGTGGGCAACCCCCTGGTGGACCGGATCCAGCGCTCGGATCGCGACCTGCGCGCGGAATTGGGCCTGGACCCGGAGCGCCGATTGATCGGTCTGCTGCCCGGCTCCCGCTCAGGCGAACTCAAGCGTCATTGGCCGCTGCTGGTCGCCACCGCCCGCTGCCTGCACGCGCGGCGTCCGGATCTGCACTTTGTGGTACCGCTGGCCTGCGGCGTCCATGCCGACACCCTCACGGCCCTGGCGCCCTGCGACGGTCTGCCGGTGACCCTGATCGACGGGGCCGAAGGCGCGGCGTCGGTGATGGCCGCCAGCGATCTGCTATTGATCAGTTCCGGCACCGCCACGCTGGAGGCCGCACTGCTCCAGACCCCGATGATCGTGATCTATCGCGTGGCGCCGCTAAGCTATGCGCTGTTCTCGCGCCTGGTTCGCATTCCGCATATCGCCTTGGTGAACATCGTTGCGGGCCGACGACTCGTACCCGAACGCATCCAGGATGCGGCAGAGCCCCGGGCCCTATGCCGCGAGGCCCTGGACTGGCTGGAGCATCCGGACAAGCTGCAGGCGATACGGGATTCGCTGGCGCAGGTGCGCGAGCGTCTTGGTTCCGGCGGCGCCGATCAGCGGGTGGCGGCGATGGTCCTGGAGATGCTCGCCACCGGCCGCCTCGCCCCGCCGTGCCCCGAGGGCTGACGAACAGCGGGAAGAAAAGGCAGCCACGGAAGACACGGAAAACACGGAAAAGTGAAAAACGGTGACAGATAAACGCGGAGTCACGGATGACTGGATGTTCCCCTGTTTTCTTAACCTTTCCGTGCTTTCCGTGTTTTCCGTGGCTCACCTTCCCGTGTCTCTCCATGCCTTCCGTGGCTCACCTCATCCCTCTCGGAGGTGGGCTACCGCGATGATCGTTAGCGTGCCTGCCCCACGAAGGGGAAGATGTCGGTGTAACCCAATGCGTCGGTAATCACCAACACAATGAACACCGTAGCCAGTACGCCGAGCACACTGGCACCGCCGGCCGGCAGTTCATCGAAGTGCTCGTTCAGCAGGCGCACCTCCGAATCGCTCATGCGCGCCACGCGTTCGGCCGCGGAGTCGGCGGTCACACCCAGGGCCTGCAACTGACCCTGCACCTCGTTCCGCTCCAGGAACCCCAGAAGCCGCTCACGCTCGACGCCGGCCACCTCGGCATCGAGCAATACATCGGTTCCGAGCATCGAGGCATACAGCGGGCTGGTACCCCCGCCGA